>Ga0255052_10000094_pt1 | contig 62436 bp, 49 predicted proteins | sample JV7_2_21_MG_FD_188632 | JGI IMG/M metagenome (GOLD analysis project Ga0255052, IMG submission 188632) | Seawater microbial communities from Jervis Inlet, British Columbia, Canada - JV7_2_21 | ecosystem: Environmental > Aquatic > Marine > Inlet | place: Canada: British Columbia | collected...
CACGTGACTCGCCGCAAGTCCGATACTCGCGATGTTCCCGCCGTAGGCCATCGTGCGGGTCAGCCAAGTCAAATAGTCGCCGCCGAGATTGTCGATTGCTCCAGCCCACACTGCCTTCTCCATTGGCCGCTTGCCGAGCTCGATCTGGTCACGCAGCAAGATACGGCGCGCTCCGATGCTTTTCAGATACCCGTCTTCGTTGCCTTTGCCTGTCACGGCAACGACTTCGTAACCGCGTCCATCGAGCATGTCGATCGCGATACTGCCGACGCCGCCTGTTGCCCCGGTGACGACAACGGGACCGTTTTCAGGCCGCTGTCCGTTCTGCTCCATACGATGAATTGCGAGCGCGGCGGTATAGCCAGCGGTTCCGATTTGCATGGCTTCCGCCGCCGACATGCCTTCGGGAATCGGAACTACGCTGCTACTGTCGACGCGCGCGTACCCCGAGTAGCCTCCGTCAAGCGTCTCGCTGAGACCACAGCCGTTAACGAGTACGGCTGTGCCGGGCTGGAAGTCGGCATCATCGGAACTTACAACAGCGCCGGCCAGATCGATGCCACCATTCAGCGGATAGCGGCGCAGAATTCTGCCGGCTCCCGACGCTGCAAGCGCGTCCTTGTAGTTGATCGTCGAATGGCTGACTTTTATAACGACATTGCCTTCGGTCAGGTCATCGATAGTCAATTCCTGAAACGCCGCGACAACCTTGCCGTCGCTTTCGTCGATTCGATACGCACGAAATCTTTCCATCGCTCTGTAACTCCTGTGACGCGGCGTCTCCAGCGGCCGACGGCTGGGCGGGCCCCTACACTTGTTTACTCAGCCAGACCTCGAGGCCCTGTGTATTCAGGTCGACGTCAATGCTCAGTATCGAGAACATCATCTCACGATCGCCGCTATAGCCGTGCTCCGTAAGTCGTTGCACGAAATACTCGAACATGCTCGCGCTTAATTGCTCCGTCCGATTCTCCGCGCCCTGATGATCGCGTGCCATCGCAACAAACGCATCGATGCCATCGTGCATGTCCGCTGCCAGTCGGCCGAGATTGCGAACACGACTGTAGTGCGTCAGATATACCTGCTCGGGTTCGCAGGCCATGATGCGATCAACCGACTTGTGCGCCTCTTCCGGATCGAACTGAACGGGCGTCGTTGTGGGAATGATGAACTCTCCTTTTGCGGTATCGAGCTCCCGGTACGACACGCCGAAACTATCTCCTGAAAACACACCCTTCGACTGCGGGTCGTTGAGTACGTAATGATGGCGCGCATGACCTTCAGTGTTGATTGCCTGCATCGCGCGCCCATTCAGATCCAGCCACTGTTCATCCTCAGGAATGATTATCCGGCTCGGATGGATCGGTTCGATGACTCCATACACGCTGCGCGTCTGTTCTTCGCCATATACGGCCTCCGTGCCGGCGACCAGTTTCCCGGGATCAATCATGTGTGGTGCGCCGTAGCGATGCACAACACAGCTCGCGTTCGGCAGATGCTGCATCAGCAGCCCTGCGCCACCGGCATGGTCGAGATGAACATGCGTTAGAAAAACATAGTCGACGTCACCAACATCCAGGCCCTGCTGCGCGAGCGCGTCTATCAGGAGCGGGACGCTGCTGTTAACGCCCGTGTCGACGAATGCCGCGCGGCCGCCCTCGACGATCAGGTGGCTTGCGTCCTGCAGCGGGCGCGCATATTCAGTGTCGATGGCGACGATGCCATCGTCGAGAACCGTCGTCTGCGCCTGATGTCCTGACATTGAGTACAAGCCCTCGCGAAGGAAGGCGCTTACTCCGCCTCGGTTGTGAGGTGCGTCGGGGCACCCGGATGTTTTGAGGTCGCTATGGTAGTGACAACGGGCCGTGATTTCTAGCCCGAAAGCCCTGGCCCCCCATGCTAGCATCACGCCCCCTGCAACCAGCCGGTGAAGAATCCCCGTGAAAAAAGGTTTTGTCGCACTGCTTCTCGTGCTCGCGATTATCGTACTTATCTCGCCAGGAATTATCGGGCGCCTGGCTGAGAAGTCGATCGACAAAAATATTGACTGGGCCGCGACCGAGAGCCAGGAAGTCGTCGTCACCTCTCAGGGATTTGATCGCGGATGGTTTTCCTCCGAGGGGCAGCACCGTGTCGAAATTCGCGAGGGCGAGTTACAAAACTTTTTCCTGGCGCTTGCCGATTCGGACGACCGCCATGATTTACCTGCGTTGATCATTGACACACGACTCGATCACGGCCTGATTCCACTTGCGTCGATGTCGCGCGACAAGGGCACGCTGATGCCCGGCCTTGGTAGCGCCGTTTCAACGGTCAGCGTTGAGCTTACGGATGGAGAAATCTTCAGGCTCCCCGGGACGATTTATAGCGCTGTTGGGCTGACCGGCGAATTGCGATCCAGGCTCGAGCTTGACGCCGGTTCCCACGATTTCGATGGCGCGAGTACTTTATGGGGCGATACAACTATTGAGGTGACAACGGATTCCGCCAATGGCGATATCCGGTTTGACGGCAGTATTGCGTCGCTGGCGCTGACGGCCGAGGGAGAGCATGTTGACGTCAGCCAGGTCGCGTTCGCGGGCAAACAGAGCAAAACGCCATTCGGTTTTTCCGTCGGTGATGTCGGGGCGACGATGCACTCAATGACGGTGCAACAACTGGGCGAATCCATAACTTTCGGTCCGCTGTCTTTCAACACGACCTCTGGTGTCGATGGCGAGCGCGTAAGCGGCCGCACAACCATAGATCTCGAGAACACGCCATTCGGCGATTTGGGTACGGCCGGGTTTACGGCTGATGTGAGCCTTGTCGATGTTGACGGCGTATCGCTTGGCTACATCGTTGACGCCTTCGATAGGCTGCAGGGCGGTGGCAGCCTGGACGACTTCGTGTTCGTTGTTCAGGACGACCTGCAGCGGATGCTCGTCGCCGGGTTCGAGCTTCGCTTTGATCAGCTTGATATCTCATTGCCGCAGGGTTCGCTAAGCTCGAAGTTTCGCTTCGTTGTTGACGCGTCCGACCCTGCTACCTTCACCTGGACGTCAGTGCTGCTTGCCCTCGACGCAACAGCCGAGATAAGCATGCCCACCGAACTCGTCGAGTTCCTGATCACCATTGATCCGCAAATGAATGTCGCGATCGGCATGGGGTTCCTGCGAAGGAACGGAGACGTCTACGAACTGGAAGCAACGTTCCAGAAGGGGCTGCTAACAGTCAACGGCGCACCAATGCCGATTCCGATACCCGGGCTCCAGTAGCCACCCGATTGGCCACACAGCCTGCGACCGCGATGCACGGGCTCGCAGCTGGCATCATTTTTTTCCGGAATGGCTCGGTTGACCGGCAACATCCTATTGCCGGCCCTTCGGGCGCACTTTGTGCGTCCAAAATCGCTCCTGGCGATTTTGTCGCTGCGCTTTACTTCCGGAAAAAAAGATCCCACCCGCGGCCCTCCCGGAGACCGCAGGGCTTTCGAGCGTGGAGGCTATAGTTCCTCTGCTAGATGGCACGCGACACTCGTGCCGTTAACCGTTCTTAGCTGTGGTGTTTCGGCGGAGCAGATATCGCGCGCATGCGGACAGCGCGGATGAAACGCGCAGCCGCTGGGTGGCGAAAGAATTGACGGAATCTCACCGGACAGCGTCGCCCTGCCACCGGCGTGCTCCGGATTCGGCACCGGCACCGCCTCCAGCAACGCTCTCGTATAGGGGTGCCTCGCATCACCGAAAATCGCTGTATTGTCCGCCGCCTCGACAAGCGCGCCCATATACATGACCAGTACGCGGTGGCTGACTGCCCGCACGACCGACAGATCGTGCGAGATGAAGACAATCGAGAGCCCGCTTTCCAGCTGTATCTGGCGCAGTAAGCCAAGAATCTGCTCACGTACCGTGCCATCAAGTGCTGCCACTGCCTCATCGCAGACCAGCACCCCGGGCTTGAGTATCAATGCCCGCGCGATCGCGACTCGCTGGGCCTGCCCGCCCGATAACTCGTGCGGATATCGGGCCAGAAACTCCTCTCCCAGACCCACTTTCTCGAGCATTTCCGCAACCCGTTTCCGCCGGCGTGCAGCAGGGACATTGGGCTCCTGAACCAGCAGCGGCTCACCGATAATTTTTGCGACTCGCATTTGTGGATTTAAGGACCCGACGGGATCCTGAAAGACGAGCTGCAGCCTGCGCCGGGTTTCTCCTGTCCTGTCTTGCACAAGACCAGCCAGCGTCACACCGCAGAACACGACACGGCCCGACTGCATTGGCACCAGCCCAAGCGCCGCGCGCACAAGACTCGACTTCCCGGATCCGGATTCACCGACTATGGCTACTGTTTCGCCTGCCCGTACTGTCACATCGACATCGCGAACCGCTTGCAATGTTCTGCGGTCTTGCTCTACGTAGCTCACACACGCCTTGCTGATCTGGAAAATCTCTTCGCCGTTGCCGCCGGTGGGAATATCCGCCCGGTCAAGTCGCGGCGCTGCTTTCAGGAGTCTCCTGGTATGTTCGTGCTGCGGGTGCGCGAAAACATCCCGCGTCGTACCCTGTTCAACAAGCTCGCCACCCTCAACGACGAGCATGCGCTCGCAGTTCCCGGCAATGACGCCCAGGTCATGCGTAATAAGCAATAACGCCGTGTCTTTACGAACCGCTTCCAGCAGCTGCAGAATCTGCGCCTGTACCGTTACATCGAGCGCCGTCGTTGGTTCATCCGCGATGAGCAACTCCGGTTCGGCAATCAGCGCGGCCGCAATCATCGCCCGTTGCCGCATGCCGCCGGAAAGTTGATGTGGATACGCCCTGAATTGACGCTCGGCGTCTGGCAGCCCCACTCGCTCAAGCATCGCGATGACTTGTGTCCGGGCCTGTCCACCTGCCGCGAGGCCGTGTTGTAACAATATGCGGCGCAGCTGCTCGCCGACGCGAATAAATGGGTTCAGCGCCTGCATCGGGTCCTGAAAAACCATCGCTATGCGCTGTGCGCGCAGCGCATTGAGTTCTTTCTCGCTCGCGCCCAAAATTGGTTTTTCGGCAAAGCTTATGCTGCCGCTCACCTCTGCCTGTACCGGCAAGAGGCCGAGTATCGCCAGTGCCGTTTGCGTCTTCCCCGATCCCGACTCACCGACCAGTCCGACCGACTCACCCCGTTCGATCGCGAAGCTCAGGTCGTTGACCGCCCCGACATCGCCGTAACGAATCGACAGCCCATCGACACTCAGCAAGCTCATCGCACGCTCCTCGCGTCGAATACGTCGCGCATCGCATCGCCCAGGAAGTTAAAGCAGAGCAAAATAACAGCAAGCAGAGCGGCCGGAATCAACAACATGAACGACGCGCCCTCCATTTGATTAACGCCTGCATCGACAAGAGCGCCGAGCGACGTTTGTGGTTCCTGAATACCGAGCCCGAGAAAGCTAAGGAACGACTCGACGAGAATTGCCTGCGGAATTGTCAGGGTCACGTAAACAATAACCACGCCAATCAGATTCGGTGCGATATGCCTGAAGATAATTCGCGCTGTGGAGGCGCCGGTCAGTCTTGCCGCCTCAACGAACTCGCGCTCGCGCAGCGACAGCGTCTGACCCCGAACGATGCGCGCCATGTCCAGCCAGTTGATCGCGCCGATAGCCACGAATATCAAAAAGAAATTTCGTTCGAAGGCGACCATCAGCAGGATAACGAAGAACACGAATGGCAACGCGTATAGCGTATCGACGAAGCGCATCATAACCGCGTCCACCCGGCCGCCAACGTATCCGGCGATTGCTCCGTAAGTCACGCCGATAAGCAGGCTGACCACGCTCGCGACAATCGCGACAAGCATCGTTACCTGCACGCCGAGCATTGTGCGGACAAACGAATCGCGACCGAGGTCGTCAGTGCCGAAAAAGTGAGCCCCGCTGATCGTCGGGCGTTGTAACAGATTGTCGAAGTCGGTTTGCAGATAGTCGTGCGGGCTGAGCAATGGCCCAATGAATGCAACGACAACGACCGCAACGAGAATGCCGCCGTATATTACGGCCGCACGGCTTTGCCGTATTCGCCGCAAAATGTCGGCGAGCACCCTCACCGCCGCCGGATCCTGGGATCAATAACGCCGTAGAAAACGTCGACAATGAAGTTCAACAGAACGATCAGCGCCGCGTAAAAAATGACGATGCCCAGTACCAGTGTGTAATCGCGATTCAGCGCACCGCGAACAAAGAACTGGCCTAGCCCGGGTATGCCGAAAATCTCTTCGATTACCACCGACCCCGTAAGAATGGCCGCTATCGCCGGACCCATGTACGACAGGACCGGCAGCATTGCCGGCCTTAGCGCGTGATAACGGACGATCGCGCTTGTGCCAAGACCCTGAGCACGTGCCGTCCGAATGAAGTCACTCGCGAGAACCTCGATCATGCTCGCTCGCATCAACCGTGCAATGTAGGCGATTTGTGGAAGTGCGAGCGAAATGACCGGGAGCATGAATCGCGCGACGCTGTCGTTTGCGCTCCACCCTGCCGGTAACCATTGCAACTTGACGGCAAATAACAACACGAGCACGGGCGCGACGACAAACACCGGTATCGAAATTCCGGTCATCGCGAAAGTCATGACAATGCGATCGAGCACACTGTTGCGGCGCAGCGCAGCGAACGACCCTGCCGCGACGCCAATGACCGTTGCCAGCAGCATTGCCATCGCACCGAGCTTTAGCGAAACCGGAAATGCATTACCGATCAATTCGCCGACCGTGTAGTCGCGGTATCGATACGAGGGGCCCAGATCACCGCGCACGAGTCCGAACAGGTAGTTGAAAATCTGCCGGTGTAGCGGTTCGTCCAGATTGTAGGCTTCGGCCAGAGCTGCCGCAGTCTCGGGAGGCAGCACACGTTCGTCGTCAAACGGGCCACCGGGTGCAGCGTGCACCATAAGAAAAGCGAGCACAATTACCAACAAGAGCGTCGGAATTGCGCCCAGCAGTCGCAGCAGGGCGTATCGCAGCAAGGCTGTGTTCCGATTAAGGTGTGGCGTCTGTCGGCGCCAGCTTCAGATGCTGACTGTAATGATAATCCAGGACGTTGTCTCCCCAACCGATGATGTCGGGGTCAACGAGGTGCTTGCTGACGTAGAAATACAACGGAATTACCGGATGGTCTGCAAGCATTACCCGCTCGGCCTCTTCCAGGTACAGCCGCCGGCGATCCGGGTCGACCTGCTCAGCCGCACGCTGCATAAGCGAGTCATATTCATCATTCTGGTACCCCGGCATGTTCGATGGGTTGCCGCCTTCCATGATGCTTAGAAACGTATGTGCATCGTTGTAATCGCCAATCCAGCTGGAGCGAAACACCTGCGTCACTTCTCGCTCCCGCATGTTGGCCAGCAAGACCTGGAACTCCTCATTGACCAGCGTCGCCTCGACGCCCAGCGCCTCGCGCCACATCGACTGCACGGCGAGCGCGATGCGCTGTTGCGTGTCCGACGTGTTGTAGCGCAATTCGATTTGAAGTTGATTGTCCGGACCGTAGCCCGCCTCGTGGAGCAGCCGGCGCGCATGCGCGTTGCGCTCGTCCTGGCTTTGCTCCGCATAGCTGAAGCGGCGCGGCTCATAGTTGTCTACACCCGGAGGCACCCAGCTGTATGCGGGCGCCTCACCACGGCCCGTAATCTTGGCGACAAGCACATCACGATCAACGGCCATCGACAACGCCTCGCGAAGCTGTGGGTTGTCTTTGAACGGCGGCTTGGTCAGGTTGAAACCGTAGTAGTAAACACCGAGATAGGGCGCGATATGTAGTTCGTCAGGATACTCTTCGCGCACCTGTTCGAAGCTGTCCGGCGGAACGCTGCCGGTGATGTGCACCTCGCCTGCCCGATAGCGGTTGAGTTCGGTCATTTCCTGAACAATGACGTGATGACGAACCTCGTCAATCGCCGTGGCTGCATTATTCCAATAGTGTTCATTACGGCTTAGCTCCAGAACCGAGCCGGGCTCCCAGGCATCGAGCTTGTACGCACCATTCGACAACAGGTTTCCGGCGCGAGTGAACTCTTCGCCATGCTCCGAGATTGAGCCCGGATGGACTGGAAAGGTGCTCGGGTATGTCAACAGGCTGAGCAAATATGGCGTTGGACGCACGAGTGTGATCACGAGCGTTTTGTCATCGACCGCTTCGACACCAAGGTCTGCCGGTACCGCATCGCCCGCAACAATCTCCTGCACATTGACGATGCTGCCGAGCATCTGAGCGTAGAATGCGGCCGTTGCCGGATCCACGAGTCGCCGCAAACTGAACAGGAAGTGCTGTGCTGTCACGGGGTCGCCGTTAGACCAGCGAGCGTCCTCACGAATGTGAAGCGTGTACGTAAGGCCGTCGTTCGATATCGACCACTCATCAGCTGCGCCGGCGACAATCTCGCCCGTTGCCGAATAGCTGAGCAGGCCCTCGCCAATGTCTCTGAGCACCTCGCCGGCCTGTACGCTGCGCACCTTGTGCGGATCCACCGACTCCGGGTCCGAGCTCAGGCCGCGGTGCAACACGGATGTCGATATGCCCTGATCCTGCGGCTCGCTGCACGAAGAAACCACCACACTGAAAATGACGGCGATGGCGAGAATGGCGAGGCGATTAATCTTCATTACGCGGTCTTCCTGAGCTGTCGCTTTTTGAGGTGGACCAGAATCAATGATACCGCCGACGGGGTCATGCCTTCGAGGCGCGATGCCTGACCGAGCGTAACGGGTCGTGCCAAAACAAGTCGTTGGCGGGCCTCGTTGGATAAGCCATCGACGGCGCTGTAATCAATGTCCTCTGGCAGGCGCAGTGATTCTTGTTTCGAATGCTTGTCGATCTCGCGCTGCTGGCGCTCGATATAGCCAGCATACTTTGCCTGTACTTCGAGCTGTAGTTCGATCTGCTCGCGCTGTTCATCGCTCATCACATCCACTACAGCGTTACTACCGACATCCGATAATGCGACGACATCACGATAGGAGTTTTCCGGCCGCTTGAGAAGCTCGGCCGCCGTTACGCCGGCAGGCTTTATCCTGGTCTTGTGCAGCCGCGCCTGTTCGGTTGTAACTGCTTCGCGTTTTACATTGAAGCCGGCCCAGCGATGGTCGCTGACGAGGCCCAGCTTGCGCCCGGCTGGCGTTAGCCGCAGATCGGCATTGTCCTCGCGAAGCGTTAAACGATACTCAGCGCGACTCGTGAACATCCTGTACGGCTCGCTCACGCCACGCGTAATCAGGTCATCGATCAGTACACCGATGTAGGCCTCGTCGCGCCGTGGAAACCATGCCTCCTGATCTTGCGTTTTTCGTGCCGCGTTGATGCCCGCTAGCAGCCCTTGAGCCGCCGCTTCTTCGTAACCCGTCGTCCCATTGATTTGACCGGCGAAGTACAGGCCACCAATTGGCTTTATCTCAAGTGTCGGCCTTAGGTCGCGAGGATCGAAATAGTCGTACTCAATCGCGTAACCCGGTTGTACTATGCGCGCGGCTTCGAAGCCGGGAATCGATCGCACAAACCGTAGCTGTGCTTCAAAAGGCAGACTTGTCGAAATACCGTTCGGGTAGACGACGTTTGAGTTCAGCCCCTCTGGCTCAACGAAAATCTGGTGCGAAGACTTGTCGGCGAAGCGCACAACCTTGTCTTCCACTGACGGGCAATATCGCGGCCCAACGCCCTCGATTGCACCTGTATACATCGGTGACTCGTCCAGCGACCTGCGAATGATGTCGTGCGTTTCTTCTACGGTCTTCGTGATGTGACAGGAAATCTGTTTCGGGTGATCGCTGCGCCGCCCGAGAAAAGAAAACACCGGCACGGGCGCATCGCCCACTTGCTCCGCCATTGCGTCGTAATCGAGCGTCTTGCGATCGAGTCTTGGCGGCGTTCCGGTCTTGAGCCGCGCCACACGCAATGGCAGTTCGCGCAGCCGTTGCGCGAGCCTGATTGACGGCGCGTCGCCAACGCGGCCGCCCCCTTCTTCAGTGCGGCCAATCAGGATGCGGCCGCCCAGGAAGGTGCCAACCGTCAGGATGACCGCACGCGCCCGGATTTCCAAACCTTCTGCCGTAACGACACCTGCGACGCGACCGCCATCAAGGATCAGATCATCAACAGACTGTTCAGCGATCACCAGGCCCGGCTGATTGTCGAGTGGAATTCGGATCGCGCGCTTGTATAGCCCGCGGTCTGCTTGTGCCCGGGTCGCCCGCACCGCGTGGCCCTTGCTCGCGTTCAGCGTTCGAAACTGAATGCCGGCGCGGTCGATGGCGACCGCCATCGCTCCGCCCAGCGCATCGACTTCCTTCGTCAAATGGCCCTTGCCGATACCTCCGATCGACGGATTGCAGCTCATCTCGCCAATGGTCGCGATCTTCTGCGTAATCAGAAGCGTTCGCGCACCCGCTTTCGCGGCAGCCAGAGAGGCTTCCGTGCCGGCGTGACCACCGCCTATTACGATGACATCAAACGACTCAGACATTGCTTAAAAATTGAGCAACAAGGGTCGCGCATTTTAGTCGCTGCCAGCCTCCGCCGCCACAAACCAGTTCCGTTTCCGGCTTTACTTGGCCGCGCCCAGTCGCCAAGATGGCAGCGCGCCAGGATCTTGCGGGTTGTCTATGATTCAAAAATCAGCGTTAGCGCTGCTGCTCTTGTCGGCAGTCGCAAACACAGCGCCTACTCTCGAGCTCAACGATTGCCGCATTAGCGCCGGACCCGGTTATCCGGGCATCAAGGCACTCTGCGGCACGTTCCTGCGCCCCCTGGATCCGGATGCACCGGCGGCCGAACAGTTGCCACTTCGGGTCGCCGTCGTGCCAGCCCTCAACCTCAATCCGGAGCGGGACCCGGTGGTCCCGCTTGCCGGCGGCCCGGGTGGCGGCGCTATCCGGTTTTACTCCGCGTATTACGCAGCTTTCGAACCCGCCCGCCGCGATCGCGACATTCTTCTGCTCGATCAGCGCGGCACCGGTAGCTCCGCGCGCATGGACTGCCCCTTCGATGACGATATCGTCGAAGGTCAGTACTCAGACGAACAAACTCTTGAGTTCACGCGCTCGTGCCTCGAGCAATTGCCGCACGACCCGCGTTTTTTTACGACCAGTGTCGCCGTGGCCGATCTCGAAGCCGTTCGTCAGGCCCTCGGCTACCCGTCGTTGAACCTTGTCGGCACATCGTATGGCACGCGCGTTGCGCAACATTTCGCACGCCGATATCCGGGCGCGACACGGACAATCGTTCTTGACGGTGTTGTTCCGCCACAGATTCCGCTCGGCCCGGAAATCGCGACCGAAGCGCAGCGCGCGCTCGACGACATCCTCGATCGCTGCGCAGAGGACGCAGGGTGTAATGAGCGCTTTCCCGAGGTCGACCTGGATTTCGAGGCGCTTCGCGCCCGGCTCGATGACGGGCCCGTTGCTGTAAACCTGTCCGACCCGATAACCGGACATCACGAGTCACTGCTGTTCGGGCGCAATGAGCTCGCCGCCGCCATTCGTCTTCTCGCCTATCAACCACGGTCTGTTGCGATTATGCCGCTGCTCATTCATGAGGCCGCAAATGACAACTTCATTCCTCTCGGCGCACAGTTTCAGTTGACCGTAAGCAGCATTGCCGACGCACTGGCGCTTGGCATGCACAACTCCGTGGTCTGCACTGAGGACCTGCCTTTTGTCGATCGCAGCAGCATTGACTTTGCCGCGCTCGAAGCCACGTACATTGGCGTGCTGCAGTTCGAGGCCCTCGAAGCGATTTGCTCTGTCTGGCCGCAAGGGCCGCTGGACGACGGCTTCGCCGTGCCGCTGGCGACCGATATTCCGGTGCTGTTGCTTTCTGGCGAAGCCGATCCGATTACACCACCTCGCTATGCCGACCTCGCTGCCGCCGACCTTGTGAATGCCCTGCACCTCGTAGGCGAACGCCAGGGACACGGGCAAATCGCCGCCGGCTGCATGCCCAAAATCGTTGCTCAGTTTATAGCAACGGCTGACCCGGCCTCTCTCGACCTGGAGTGCCTGGAGAACGCATTTATCATGCCGTTCTTTCTTGATTTTTCGGGCCCCGGTCCATGATTACCGTCAACGACATTTACAAATCCTTCGGCAAGGTTCATGCCGTTCGCGGCGTTAGCTTCGATGCGCCTGACGGCAAAATTACCGGGCTGCTCGGCCCTAACGGCGCAGGCAAATCAACCACCCTGCGAGTGCTCTATACCGTGCTCAAGCCGGACCAGGGCAGCGCGTCCATTGATGGTGCCGATGTTGTAACAAACGGCCTCATAGCCAGGCAGGGCATCGGTGCGCTGCCGCACGGCGCAGGTTTGTATCCACACCTTACGGCACGGGAGAATATCGCTTACTACGCAAATCTGTGCGGGCTGGAAAAAGCTACGCAGGAAGAGCGCGTCGAGGGCATCATCGAGCTGCTCGAGATTCGCGACTTCGCGGATCGTCGCTCCAAGGGCTTCTCGCACGGCCAGCGAACAAAAGTCTCGCTCGCCCGGGCGCTCGTGCACAACCCGCAAAATGTCATTCTCGACGAACCAAGTAACGGTCTTGACGTTATGGCGACACGGTCCTTGCGTGATCTGATATTGAAGCTCAAAGATGCCGGTCGCTGTATTCTCTTTTCAAGTCATGTCATGCAAGAGGTTGCTGCGCTCTGCGATGACATCGTTATCATCGCGAATGGCAAGGTCGCCATCGACGACTCCGCCGACGGTATACGCCGCCGCACAGCTTGTGACGATCTCGAAGATGCTTTTGTGCGTGCGATAGAGATGGTAGAGCCAGAGTAATGCGCACGTTTGTCACCGTACTCTTCAAGGAGGTCATCGATAACATTCGTGACCGGCGCACCCTTGCTTCCGCCTTGATCATGGGTCCGTTGTTCGGTCCGATGTTGTTCGCTTTCGTAATCAACCTGTCGATAGAGCGTTCGCTCGACGACCTCGAGCGGCCACTCAGTGTACCGGTCATAGGACAGGAGCATGCGCCCAACCTGATGCGTTACCTCGCCAGTCACAACATTGATGTGGTTGTCGGTCCTGCTGATCGTGCTGCGGGAATCGATGCCGTTACGCTCGGAACGCACGATGTCATCCTGATCGTCCCCGAGGGCTTCGGTCAACAGCTCGCTGACGCGATACCGGCGAAAGTCGAGCTGATCTCCGATCAGGCGAATACGCAGGCCGAACGCGACGCGCGCAGGGTGCGCACAGCGCTTCGTTCTTACAGCCAGGAGCTCGCTGCGATTCGCCTCGTTGCGCGCGGCGTAAGTCCGATGGTTTTGCGGCCGATCAATGTCGACGAGATCGATGTGTCCACGCCCAGCGGCCGGTCCGCATTGTTGCTAGGCATGATGAGTTACTTTTTCATCTTCGCCTTGCTGATGGGCGGCATGTACCTCGCAATCGATACGACGGCAGGCGAGCGTGAGCGCGGCTCTCTCGAGCCCTTGCTGGCCCTTCCTGTTACTCGTGGCCAGTTGATGCTGGGCAAAATCGCCGCCACGTGCGTCTTCATGGCCGTGTCCCTGATGCTCAGTCTTTGCTCGTTCTTCGTCGCGCTGAAGTTTATGCCGCTCGAGCAGCTCGGCATGACGCCGAACTTTGGTCCTGACGTCCTTGTTGCCGCGTTTCTGGTTCTCGCACCGTTCATTCTTCTAGGTGCTTCGTTGATGACACTCGTTGCGTCGTTTACGAAAAGCTACAAAGAGGCGCAGACCTGGCTGAGCATCGTGCTCGTTGCGCCGACGCTGCCGATCCTGATCGTCAGTATTCTCACGCTGCGCCCGCAACTCGAATTCATGTTCGTGCCCAGCCTGAGCCAGCATTTGCTGCTCGTCGGCCTGATCAAGAACGAGCCTGTCAACATAATGCATGTCGCAATTTCGGTGACAAGCACGTTGGCGATCGGCGGCGCGCTGACGTGGATCTGCGCCCGGTTGTATCGGCGGGAGGGGCTGCTGGGTTAGGATGCAGATATGGCTTTGTTTGCCGAACTTCGTCGCCGTAACGTCTTTAAGGTCGCTCTGCTTTACGGAATATCGAGCTGGTTGATCGTTTGGTTCGTCCGGGCGATTGAACCGGAAGTTGCGCTGCCAGCGTGGACGAACACTTTCGTTCTTTTCGTGCTCGCTGTCGGTTTTCCGGTCGCTCTGCAATTCGCCTGGACATATGAAATTACGCCGGCGGGCCTCAGAAAAGCCATCGATGTCGATCAAACCCAGTCTATCGTTTACAAGACGGGCCAGAAGCTCAATGCGGCCGTTGCCGTTCTCCTTGTGCTTGGTGTCCTTGCTGTTTTCGGCCAGCGCCTGCTACCCAAATTCGAGTTTCTCGTTCCCGGCGTTCCCGAGGGCGACGCCCCGACATCCGCCAGCGCGCCCATGGAGATTCGCAGCCTGACGCTCAACAACGGCCTGAAGATTATCGTCTGGCCCGATCACGATATTCCAACCGTCGTCATGTATGACTTCGTTCGCGCCGGCGGCCGAAATGAGTACCCCGGCATCACGGGCCTGTCGCACTTTTTTGAGCACATGATGTTTCTCGGCACCTCGAGCCGCGAGCCCGGAGAGTTTGATCGAACCATGGAAGCCGCTGGCGGCGCGAACAACGCCTACACAACCGCCGATGTAACTGTCTATATGGACTGGTTTCCGCGCTCGGCGCTCGAAACCATTTTCGATCTTGAGGCCGACCGGCTGCAGAACCTCACAACGGTAGCCGACGTGGTCGAAAGTGAACGGAAAGTCGTTTACTCCGAGCGCCGCACCAGCATCGACAACGACAACTTTGGGAAGCTTGCCGAGCAAGTGCAGGCAACCGCGTTCGTTGCACACCCGTATCAATTCACCGTGCTTGGCTGGCCGTCCGACATCAAGTCATGGACCCAGAACGATCTGATCAGTTACTACCGCACTTACTACGCGCCGAATAATCGCACGGTCGTAATTACGGGCGACGTTACGCCAGGAGAAGTTTTTGAGTTGGCGGAGGAATATTTCGGCCCGACGCCTGCGCAGGAAGCGCCGCCCGCCGTCCGTACCGTCGAGCCGGAACAACAGGGCGTGCGGCGCATCGCCGTAGATGCCGCTGCCCAGACGCCGCTGCTGCACCTGGCTTTTCATGCTGGGGCTGCGGCAGATCCTGAGTCGCTTCCGATGGCCCTGCTCCTCAGCATTCTTACAGGCGGCGAGTCGTCGCGCTTACATCGCGCGCTCGTCGAAGATGCGGGTGTCGCGATTTCGGTTGGCGGCCGTCTGGACGAGGGGTTCGATCCCGGCCTCGCCTACTTCTACCTGACGCTGCCCCCTGGCGGCAACCCGGCCGCCGTCGAGCGGCGCGTGCTCGACGAGCTGTGGCGCGTTGCGGATCACGGCGTGACCGAAGCGGAGCTGACGAAGGCCAGGAACATCATGCTGGCAGACCATTGGCGCGAGCTTGCGACTATTGCCGGGAAGGCCGAAATGCTCGGTCAGTACGAGGTGTTCCACGGCGACTACGAAAAGCTGTTTGAGCTGCCAGAAGCGCTGGACGCCGTTACTGCCGATGATTTACGTGCCGTGGCGGCGACTGTGTTCCGCACGCACAACATGACGGTTGGCGTGCTGCGCGCGCCCGAAGCAGAGATGGCAGAATGATCCGGTTGCGCCTCGTCTGCATCGTGCTCTTTGGCTGTTTGTTCCTCGGCGAAGCGTCGTCCCAGGGCGTTACCTTGCCGGGCGCGCATCACATCGAGCTCGAAAACGGTGCCGTTTTCATCTTGCACGAAAAGCGCGATGTGCCACTAATTGGCATCCACGCCACCATTCGTGGCGGTGCCGTGTCGGACCCCGAGGGCAAGTCTGGTCTATCGGGTCTGCTCGCCGGCCTGCTTGAAAAAGGCGCCGGTGGTCGGGACGCAGCAGCCTTTGCCGAGGCAATTGACTCAGTTGGCGGCTCGCTTGCGGCGAGCGCCGGCCTTGAAGCGATCACGATCTCTGGCGAATTTCTCGCGAGAGATAGTGACCTGATGGTCGAGCTTCTCGTCGACATGCTGCAGGGGCCCGCCCTGGACCCCGAAGAGATGCGAAAGCTCAGGGATCGGCGCATCAATCTGATCCGCGCGGCCAAAGACGGCGACCTCAGGCGACTGACCGCGACGTACGGCAATGCCTTCCTGTTCGGCGAACATCCTTACGGAACTCCGGTCTATGGCAGCGAGGCATCGCTGGCGAGAATTACTCATCGTGACCTGCTCGGCTACTACCGGGACTTCGTTGGCGCTGACCGCCTGGTTGTCGCCGTCGCGGGTGATTTCGATGCGCTGGCGATGATCGAGTCCTTGTCCGCCGCATTTGGCGACTGGCGCCGCGCCGCAGCAGCACTGCCGGTTATTGAGGCGTCGGAGCGCCAGCGCGGCCGCCGCGTTTTGCTTGTCGACAAACCCGGTGCGACGCAAAGTTATTTCTGGGTTGGCAACGTTGGCGTTGCCGTTGACTATCCGCGGCGTGCGGAGCTCGACGTCGCGAACACACTGTTCGGCGGGCGATTTACATCGTTGTTAGTCGACGAGATGCGCACCAAGGCTGGCCTGACCTACGGCGCACGATCGGTTTTGCTGCGTCCGTCGACTCCCGGCTCCGTCGCCATTACGTCGTACACAAAAACCGCGACCACGATTGCGGCGATCGATCTCGCGCTCTCTTTACTCGCGAGAATCCACGAAGAAGGCTTCAGTGACAACATGATTCTGTCCGGCAAGAATTACATTCTCGGCCAGTTTCCGCCAACGCTCGAGACAGCCTCACAACTCGTTGCTCAGTTCGCTGAACTCAAAACGCTCGGCCTGGATGAGTCGTTCATTAACGATTACGGCAATTCGATCGCAAGCGCCGATGGCGAAGCGGTCCGTGAGGTAATCGCTGAGGCTTATCCGGCGGTTGACGATCTTGTTTTCGTCATTCTGGGAGACGCGGCGCTAATTCGTGACGAGATCGCGAAGTACGGTCCAATCACCGAGATAGCGATAACCGATCCGCGCTTTCGGCCGTAGCCCGCGCCGGGATTATTTGCCGATACAAAAATCGGCGAATATTCGGCCCAGCAGGTCGTCTGATGACACCTCGCCCGTGACCTCCCCAAGCGCCTGTTGCGCCAATCGTAATTCCTCTGCCAGTAACTCGCCCGCGCGCACCTGTTCGAGGGCCTTGCGTCCCGTGCGGAAATGCCCGGCCGCACGATGCAGCGCATCGATGTGTCGTTGCCGCGCTGTGAAGGCCCCTTCTCCGAGGTTCTTGTAGCCAGCCAAATCGCGGAGTCGGTCGTGCAGCGCATCGATACCTTTTCCGGTTTTTGCGGAAAGATTGATCACTGTCGGATCGTCGGGTGTTGCGCCGGCCGGTTGCTTCGTCAGGTCGACCTTGTTCCGCACGACCGTAACCTCGACGCCTTCCGGAACATCCTCACCAATCGCGGTGTCGCCGGACTCGGTCGCGTCCTGAATCCAGAGAACGGCGTCGGCGCTTTTCAGCGCCTCCCTTGCCCGGCGAATACCCTCTTCCTCAATGCGGTCGGGGTTGTCACGCAGCCCGGCCGTATCGACGAGCTCGACCGCCAGCCCGTCTATGTTGATTTGCTCACGCAGGACATCCCGAGTTGTGCCTGCCACCTCGGTAACGATCGCAGCATCCTCGCCGCTTAGTCGGTTTAGCAGGCTCGACTTACCCACGTTTGGTTTGCCGACGATCACGACGCGATAGCCGTCGCGCAGCACCCGACCGATCTTAGCCTGGCTCATCAATTCGCAGAATGAACCATCGCACTGATTGAGGTGTGTCAGTAATTCATCGTCAGATAAGAAATCCACTTCCTCCTCCGGAAAGTCGATTGCCGCCTCGACGTACATGCGCAGCCGCAACAACTTTTTCGCAAGTTCCTCGACCGCCGTGGAGAACGCCCCGGTCAAAGAGCGCAACGCTGCGCGTGCCGCTTGCGCCGTGCTGCTGCTGATGAGGTCTGCGATCGCTTCGGCCTGGGCAAGATCGAGCTTGTCATTGAGAAATGCGCGCCTGGTAAATTCGCCGGGCTCCGCAAGCCGCGCGCCCAGCTCGACCGCCGTATCAACCAGCAGCGACACCACGACCGGCCCGCCATGTCCGTGCAGCTCGAGAACCGACTCTCCCGTATAAGAAGCAGGTGCCGGAAAATACAGTGCGAGCCCGGTGTCGAGCTTGCGGCCGTCAGCGCTCTGGAACGTACCGTGTGTCGCTGTACGCGGTTCCGGGAGGCGGCCAAGAATTCTGCGCGCAATACGCTCCGCCTCCGGGCCGGAAACGCGAACGATGGCAACACCACCAAACCCGGGAGGTGTGGCTGCTGCAACGATCGTATCCATGGCCATGAAACCTGCGGCCGCGGCCTAGCTATCCTTCGGGTTATTGCCGCCCTTCTTTCGCTTTGCTTCCGCTTCGACGACCGTGTTTATTTTCCATTGCTGGGCGATTGACAGCAGCGTGTTCGTTACCCAGTACAGAACGAGGCCCGCCGGGAAGAAAGCGAAAAAGACAGTGAAGATGATAGGCATCACCTGCATCACCTTGACCTGTACGGGATCACCAACCTGTGGGTTGAGCTTCTGCTGAAAGAACATCGCCGCACCCATGATAAGCGGCAAAATGAAGAACGGATCCCTCACGGACAAGTCCGTTATCCAGAGCGCAAATGGCGCTTGCCGCATCTCAACGCTCTCGAGCAGCGCCCAGTAGAAGGCAAGAAAAAACGGCATCTGTATCAGAATCGGCAAACAACCAGCCGCCGGATTAACTTTCTCGCGCTTGTACAGCTCCATCATCGCCTGGCTCAGTTGCTGGCGATCGTCCTTGTACCGCTCCTGCAGCGCCTTGATCCGTGGCTGCAGATTGCGCATCTTCGCCATCGACCGGCCACTCGACTCCGTCAACTTATAGAACACCAGCTTGATCAGGAGCGTGACCGCGATAATTGCGACCCCCCAATTACCGAAAATGCCGAACGCCTTGCCAAGCAACCAAAACAACGGCTGCGAAAGAATCGTCAACCAGCCGTAGTCAACCGTCAGCTTCAGGCTCGGGTTAATGTCCTCGAGCTGCGCCTGAAGTTTTGGGCCGACAAACAGTGTCTGCGAAAACGTGTGGCTACTGCCGGGCTCCACGGACTGTTTCGCACCGACAGCGCTGGCAGTCATCATGTTGCCTGAAACGACAACCTGGTAGATATGCTGCGCGTCGGCTTTGGGGATGATCGCGCTCAGGAAGTGATGCTGAATTGCCGCGATCCAGCCATTGTCCGTCGAAAACTGGTAGGGCCCGTCCTCCAGCAGGTCGTTTCTTTTTAGTTTCTCTGCTTTTTCGCCGTTGTAAATTATCGGCCCGTCAAACGAATACGAATCGACATTGAACATCGACCGCTCCTGTTCGAACGAGCGCCTGAGCAGCTGGGTGTATTGATCACCGCGCCAAACCGTATCGCTGTTGTTTATCAGCTGCTGCTCGACTTCGATTACGTAACTGCCGCGCTTAAAACGAAATGTCTTTTCTAGCTCAAGGCCGTCGCCATCGCGCCAGTTCAATGTGACGGACAGCTCTTCAGCCCCGCCAAGCTCGTAGGTCGGCCGCGCCGCCGCGAATATCGCTGTATGACTCGGCCCGGCTCTACTCGCATCACTGGATCGCAAACCTGCGCGTATCAGGCCCAGGTCCTCGCGCACCGCACTTAACAGGACAACGGGCTCGTTGGGCCGGTCTTTGGCTATCGGGTATTTTGGCAGCGCCGCATGCTGAATCGTGCCGCCCTGCGCGCTGATTTGAATGTCGAGAACATCTGTTCTGACCAGGATCGTCGGCGCGCCTGACGCCGGCGCCATAGCCGCCGGTTGCCCTGGTTCCTGTACCGGGAGCTCTGGTACGGCGTCGGCGGCGCTATCGACTTCTGGCAGCCCTGCTTCAGGCAGGTCGCTTTCTGCCGCGGCGGGCAGCGGCGCGTCGATCGTCGCCGGAACCGCGGTGGGCTGCGGTCGATAGTCCTGCACCCAGGCCTGGTACGTTAGCCAGGCCATCATTCCGAAAAATACCCATGTCAGCAGTCTTTGGTTGTCCATGCTTACCTTTCCTGCGCTCCCTCGTCGTCCCTGGCCTGCTGGCACCGCCGCCAGTGGCCAGCCATGCTGTCAAACAGCTGCTGGTTTCCTGCCGCGCCGGCTGCGGGCTGATTCATCACAACCATGTCAAGACCTGAAAGCGACGCCTGATGTCGCCGGAACGACTCTCTGACAACGCGCTTGATTCTGTTTCTGCCTGTCGCATATCGGCAGTTCTTTTTTGAAATCGCCAGACCAAGCCTGGCCACGTCCTTCTCGTTCGCCCTGTAAAGTACCGTAAACCATTTGTCGCGGCTGCGCGTTGCTTTTTTGAACACGCGACTAACCGCGGCGGCGCTCAGTAGCCGTTTTTCTTTTTGAAGCCGGTACAGAGAGCTGCCAGCCATGATCGGGAAGGTTGTTGCCGGCGTTTGCGCCGACAATTACGGCGTAAGCTTGGCGCGGCCTTTGGCCCGGCGGCGCTTCAGTACGAGGCGGCCAGCTTTCGTCGCCATACGGGCACGGAAGCCGTGTGTGCGTGCGCGCTTGATTTTACTCGGCTGATACGTGCGTTTCATTTGCCTGATTCCTGGGTTTTCTGCAGGCCTCTCAATGACCTGCAATCCGGAAGGGCGGCAAGAGTACGCAGATGGCCATTGGCTGTCAATAGAGCCAGGCAAACACTGCGCTCTGGCCCCGAAACAGCATATTCTCTTGGCCATCTGGCGGCGCTACGGCAGACGGTATAGACTGCCCGGTCTTCACTCTAATAACGAATATTCGACCGTGTTTTGGGGACTCAATTGGCAGCCGAGATGACGCTTTGGAATCGTTGCGTCCGTGATCTTCAGGCGGAACTCCCCGAGCAGGATTTCAATACCTGGATTCGCCCGCTGCAGGCTGTCGAGGACGGCGCTATATTGCGGCTCCTTGCCCCCAACCGCTTCGTCGTTGACTGGCTGCAAAAACACTACATCGAAAGAATCCTTGAAATTGTTGACGGGCTCGGCAACGAGACCGAACTCATTATCGAAGTTGGATCCCGCGAAGCGGCTCCTGCTGCGAGTAATCACCGGAGACCAGGGCCCGTTGCCGTAGCAGCAAACCAATCCGCGCTGATGGCCATCGAATCGCGGCTAAACAAGTCGTTTACGTTTGACGCCTTCATCGAAGGCAAGAGCAATCAGCTTGCCAAGGCGGCGGCAACCCAGATCGGAAAGAACCCAGGCAAATCCTACAATCCACTCTTCATTTATGGTGGGGTTGGCCTCGGCAAGACCCACTTGATGCACGCCATCGGTAATGCAATGCTTGAACAGAGCCCCGCCGCCCGGGTCGCTTATGTACATTCCGAGCGCTTCGTTGGCGACATGGTTCGCGGCTTGCAGCACAACACTATTTCTGAGTTCAAGCGAACATATCGCTCGCTTGACGCTTTGTTGATTGACGACATTCAGTTCTTCGCCGGCAAAGAACGGTCACAAGAGGAGTTTTTTCATACGTTTAATGCCCTTCTCGAGGGACAACGACAAATCGTTCTAACCTGTGATCGTTATCCGAAGGAAGTAAACGGTCTTGAAGAACGGCTGAAGTCGCGCTTCGGCTGGGGGTTGACCGTTGCCATTGAGCCACCAGAACTCGAAACATCTGTGGCCATCCTTATGAGCAAGGCTGCCGCTGAGGGCGTTGAACTCCCAAACGAGGTAGCGTTCTTTATTGCCAAACGAATTCGCTCTAATGTTCGTGAGCTTGAAGGGGCGTTACGCCGTGTCATCGCCAATTCTCGATTTACAGAGCGGCCAATTAACCTGGATTTCGCGAAAGAGGCATTGCGCGACTTATTGGCATTACAAGCAAGACTTGTTTCAATTGAGAACATACAAAAAACCGTTGCTGAATATTTCAAACTTCGAGTTGGAGATCTTCTGTCCAGGCGGCGCAGCCGTTCCATTGCTCGTCCACGACAGATAGCCATGGCGCTTTCAAAAGAACTTACCAATCACAGCCTTCCCGAAATCGGCGATGCTTTTGGTGGTAGAGACCATACTACGGTGCTACACGGTTGCCGCCGAATAGAGTCTTTGCGAGAAGCAGACAAACGCATTGATGATGATTACTTAAACTTATTGAGAACATTGACAGGATAATGTGGATAACGGGTGCATAAGCATTGGAGGTTTTTTTATCCACAGCTAACACACAGCTCATGAACCTATCGTACACTTGGTTTTGGGTCAGATTTATGGAACTAACTTATTGTTTTTAAAGATATTTATTGTTTTGTCCACAGGGATTAAGCTCCTTAATAATAATAATAAATATCTAATATCCAATATTTATTAACAGGTGGAACCTATGAAGTTAAATGCAGCCCGGGATGTGCTGTTAAAGCCCCTTCAGGCCGTTATCGGTGTCGTAGAACGTCGGCAAACCATGCCGATCTTATCCAATGTTCTATTGGTAGCGACAGGTAACGAGCTGTCAATAACAGCAACGGACCTGGAAGTTGAGTTGGTTGCTCAGGCAGAAGTTTCTGTCGAGGCCGATGGTGAAATAACGGTTTCTGGCCGAAAATTACTGGATATCTGTCGGGCTTTACCGGAAGGATCGGATATTGATATTGATGTTAGCGGGGAGAAGCTTGTTGTGCGTTCGGGTAGAAGTAAATTCAGTCTTGCGACGTTGCCTGCCGCAGAGTTTCCGAGTGTAGAAGATATCCAGGCCGGGCAAACGATAGAGATTGATCAGGATGTTCTTGGGAGATTAATAGAAAAAACGCATTTTTCGATGGCACAACAGGATGTTCGCTACTATCTCAACGGCATGCTGCTTGAAACAGGCGGGAAACATCTTCGGGCGGTTGCAACGGATGGCCACAGGCTAGCGCTTTCTCAGGCAGAACTTAGCGGCTCGCTGGATGAACAACAAGTAATAGTGCCACGCAAGGGTGTGTTGGAACTACAGCGATTGATGAGCGGTGAAGGAGCTGTGAACATAGAACTGGGGCCGAATCACGTTCGCATACAACTTGAAGGAATTCGTTTTACATCAAAGCTCATCGATGGTCGTTTTCCGGAGTATGAGCGGGTCATTCCGAAAGAATCAAAGAACGAGCTAACGGCCGATCGTGAAGCGTTTAAGAGGGCCCTGCAAAGAACAGCGATCCTGTCGAACGAAAAGTATCGCGGAATAAGACTGATTATCCGCGACAGCGGTGTCATTATGCAGGCGCATAACCCGGAGCAGGAAGAGGCAGAGGAAGACCTGGAAGTAGAGTACAGCGGGGAAGATATCGAAATCGGCTTTAATGTTAACTACCTGCTTGACGCGCTCAGTGCTGTAGATGGTGACACGGTGACGCTATCAGTATTGGATGGGAACTCGAGCTGCCTGATACGGCAGCCCGGCAAGGATGACAGCAAGTTTGTTGTTATGCCGATGCGCCTGTAGGAGCAGGCGAGCCAAAACAAGGTGCCAATCCAGCAGTTCTCGGCGCGCGATTTTCGCTGCCTGGTCAGCGTAGAGCTGCAGGCTGACCCAGACTGCAATCTGATCTATGGTGCGAACGCGTCCGGCAAAACAAGCCTGCTGGAGGCATTGGCGTACCTGGGTCGGGGTAAATCGTTTCGCGGCGCGCCGACGAAGAGCCTGATCCGGCACGGCAAACGAGAGTTCGTATTGTTCGGGCGGGTTGAGACCGGCGAGCGCCAGAGTAGCGTCGGTGTGCGCAACAGTGCGATGGGCCTCGAGGTTCGGATAGACGGCGAGGATGACGGCGGCGCGGCGGCGCTGGCGGCAACCCTGCCGCTGCAGATTATCGATCCAGACATTCATGGCCTGGTGGCCGGGGCGCCGGAACAGCGCCGTCGATATCTCGACTGGATCGCGTTTCACGTGGAACATGGTTACCTGGACGTCTGGCGGCGGTTTCGGCGGGCGCTGCAACAGCGAAATGCAGCGCTGAAGTCCGGCGCTGGTGTAACGACAATCCGGGGCTGGAACGGCGAGTTTGTTCAGCTGGCGGGACAGCTCGACGCCGGGCGACGGATGGCGCTCGAGGTTGCGAACGACGGCCTGGAAGAGGCGGGCCTTGATCTCCTCGGAAGCGAGACGCGCTTTGAGTATCGCCCGGGCTGGAGTGAAGACCGGCCCCTGCTTGAGGTTCTCGAATCCGGCCTTGACAGAGATGTTCAGCAGGGCAGCACCCAGTCCGGACCGCACCGGGCCGATCTCAAACTCATTTACGATGAGCACCAGGCGCGCAAACTCGTTTCCCGCGGGCAGCAGAAACTGCTTGCCTGTGCGATGGTGCTCGCTGCGACCGAAACAGCACAGGCGGCGCTGGAGCAGCGACTGCTTCTGTTGCTGGATGACCCGGCGGCCGAGCTTGACGCCGATTCTCTCGGCCGGCTTATGCGGCGCGTAGCGGGCCTCGGTTGTCAGGTCATAGCGACCAGCCTCGAGCCGGACACGGAACTGTTTGCGGCCGAGGCGGCCGTGTTTCACGTGGAACATGGAGTCCTGTCGCGCGTAAATTGAGGCCGTTCTGCGGCCCCGATCGGGCGCCACAGCCGGAACGGCAAAAAGGGCCGTGAAAACCCCTAAAACCCGTTAAAAAATAAGCATTTGAGGGTACGCCAAGAGCCTTCATTTGGTACAATGGCGTGCTTATGAACCGAGGGTGTGGAATGACCGACGAGTCTGAATATACTTCCAGTAATATCAAGGTGTTACGGGGTCTTGAGGCAGTCCGGAAGCGGCCGGGCATGTACATCGGCGATACCGATGACGGAACCGGCCTCCACCACATGGTTTTCGAGGTCGTTGACAACTCGATCGACGAAGCGCTGGCAGGGCACTGCAGCACGATTACGGTCACAATTCACGCGGACGAATCGGTGACGATTGCGGACGACGGTCGAGGCATCCCGGTCGATATGCACCCCGAGGAGGGACGCTCGGCGGCCGAGGTGATCATGACTGTCCTACACGCCGGCGGCAAGTTCGACGACAACTCCTACAAGGTTTCCGGCGGCTTACACGGTGTCGGCGTGTCCGTGGTAAATGCGCTTTCCGAGCACCTCGTGCTGACGATTCATCGCGAAGGCAAGAGCCACCAACAGGAATACAAATATGGCGAGCCACAGGCGCCGCTTGCTGTTGTCGGCGACACCGATCGCGCAGGGACGACGCTGCGCTTCAAGCCCAGCAGCAGAACATTTACGAATATAGAGTTTCACTACGACATCCTTGCGCGGCGCCTGCGAGAGTTGTCGTTCCTGAATTCCGGTGTTCACATTCATCTCGTGGACGAGCGCGATGAGCGAGAGGACACCTTCGAGTACCAGGGTGGAATCAGGGCATTCGTTGAACACCTGAACAAGAACAAGACGCCGATTCACAACGAGGTTTTTCATTTCTCGACGATGAGAGATGACGTCGGCGTTGAGGCTGCGCTGCAGTGGAACGATGGCTACCAGGAAAACATGTTTTGCTATACGAACAATATTCCGCAGCGGGATGGCGGCACACACCTGGCCGGATTTCGAACGGCGCTGACACGAACCCTGAATACGTATATCGAGAAAGAGCTAAATGGCAAGAAGGACAAGTTTACGCCGTCAGGAGATGATGCCCGCGAGGGTTTGACCGCCGTTTTATCGGTCAAGGTGGCGGACCCGAAGTTCTCGTCGCAAACAAAGGACAAATTAGTTTCATCTGAAATCAAAGGCCTTGTCGAGCAGGCAATGGCTCGCCGGCTCGAGGAGTTTCTGCTTGAACATCCGCAGGAGGCCAAGGCGATTGTGTCGAAGATCGTCGACGCAGCGAGAGCCCGGGACGCAGCGCGCAAGGCGCGGGAAATGACGCGGCGCAAGGGCGCCCTGGATATTGCAGGTCTACCGGGTAAGCTCGCGGACTGCCAGGAAAAAGACCCGGCGCTTTCCGAGCTGTTCCTCGTGGAGGGCGACTCGGCTGGTGGATCCGCGAAGCAGGGCCGGGATCGCCGGACACAGGCGATCCTTCCGCTAAAAGGCAAGATCCTGAACGTCGAGAAGGCGCGCTTCGACAAAATGTTGTCGTCGGTCGAGGTCGGCACGCTTATCACGGCGCTTGGTTGTGGTATCGGTCGAGATGACTTCGACCCGGACAAGCTGCGCTACCACCGAATCATCATAATGACTGACGCTGATGTTGACGGCTCCCACATCCGCACCTTGTTGCTGACGTTTTTCTACAGGCAAATGCCGGAGCTTATCGAGCGCGGGCATGTGTATATCGCGCAGCCGCCGCTGTATAAGATAAAGCGCGGCAAGCAGGAGGTGTACGTCAAAGACGACGCGGAACTGAATAGTTATCTGATGAATGCGGCGCTCGATAATGCCGAGCTGCACGTCAACAAGGACGCGCCGGCGCTCTCCGGCGTGGCGCTCGAGACGCTTGTGAAAGAATACATCACTGTCGAGACGATCATTGCACGACTGGCGAGGCGCTATGACGAGTCAGTGCTGCGCGTGATCAACACGCTTCCGAAAATGACGCCGGGGCTGAGCGACGACCTCGACAAGCTTGATGCGTGGACGCAAAAGCTGTCGAAGGCACTGCCGAAGAGCAGCGGCGACCGGGCGCATAACGGTAACGGTGGAACATATTCAGCAGCGCTGGACAGGGGCGATGAAGACGGGGAGGGCGTGCGTATCGGGATAACGAAGGTGCAGCACGGCATAGGAGCGACGCGCTATTTGCCGCGAGAGTTTTTCGACACGAAAGAGTACAAACACATTATGTCGCTGGCCGAGAAGCTCTCGGGCTTGATTGGTAGTGGCGCGTATGTGCACAGAGGGGAGCGCCGCAGCGCCGTCGCGTCGTTTCCTGAAGTGGTTGACTGGTTGATGAACGAAGCGCGTCGTGGCCAGTCAATTCAGCGCTACAAAGGCCTCGGGGAAATGAACCCCGATCAGCTATGGGATACCACGGTCAACCCGGAAACCCGCCGACTGATGCAGGTGAGGATCGAGGACGCCGTCAAGGCAGACGAGATTTTCTCAACGTTAATGGGCGACCAGGTAGAACCGCGACGGGAGTTCATCGAAAAGAACGCGCTGACCGTGGCCAACCTCGACGTGTGATCAGGGCTGTTTGCCGCGTGATGGGGCCGACCCCAACAGCAGGGGCAACACCGAAAGGTTGCTGACAACGGCGCCGACGAACGCTAGTGCACAATAAGCGGCGAACTGCCGCGTCGTTGGAAAGTCACTTAACTGGCAAAGCAACAGGCCCAGACACAACATCACGGTACTCAAGAGCACACTAAATTCAATGCTGCTGCCGGAAACGGAGTCGCCGGCCGCGCGCCAGAAAAGGACATGTATCGAGTCGTCGACGATAACGCCGAGCGCCACGAGAAACACGAACACGGTAACCAGATTCAGCGGGCGGCCGATCAACCACACGGCGCCGCAGACGAGCATCAAAGGAACGGCATTTGCCAGAATCGTGCTTAGCAATGCGCGCAGTGACCGGAACACGAGCAATATTGCACCAAAGATCAGCGCAACCGACCAGGCCAGAGAGCGCAGCAGAGACCCCATTGCCTGACGGTCGATGTCGCCATACACAAGCGAAGCATTGCTGTAAATTACCTCGACGTTTTCGCCCAGATTTGTGCTGTCGATAAGAGCGCCGACCAGTGCAACATCGTGTTCGGCCGCCAATAGAGCGCTAAGCACGTAGGCGTTATCTCCGCCGACCGCGCGTTGCATCGTCACTCGTCTGACGCCCGCGCTTTCGGCAAGCGACTGGCGCAATGCGCCAGCGCGCTGCAACGCGAGCACCGGCTCATCGTCTTCTGTTGCCACCAGAATCTGTAGTGGAGAAAAAACGTAAAACTCGTCCTCGAACAGGCGAAGCGCCGAAGAAAATGGGGCGGCGTCGGGGAAAAAGGCTCGCGGCTCGGATTTCACGGTCAGTAGCGGTACAGAGAGCGCGCCGCCGGCCATCGCCAGTAGAAGCACGGCGCTGATGTGCGGACGCCAGACAGACAGCCGGGCCGAAAGCGCTGCGAACATTCGCGATTGCTGCCAGGATCGACGTGGCTCCCGGAGGTACCACCGCAAGGAGAGCGGGGCGGCGAGCAACACGAGCAAAAAGACGATCAACAAAGCTCCAGCAGACAGCAGTCCCAGGCTCGCGATGGGAGGCAACTCATTAAAGCCGAGCGAAGCAAGCGCAATCGCGGTTGTAAGGGTGCTGAAGAAAAATGGCGGGCCGACGCGCTGCAGCGTCAACCGCACAGTCACATTGGTGTCGTCCCGGGAGCCCGAGTCCGAGCCGGACTTCGCCAGAAAGTGACAGCTGTTTGCGAGACCAACGACAAGAACGATCGGCAAGGCAAGGAGCGTTACAAGATTGATCGTAACGACAGAAACCGAAAAAAGAGCGAAAGTCACCACGGTTGAAGCGACGCTTGCGAACAACGGCAGAATCAGCGCACGCCAGTGGCCGAAGGCAAGAAACAAAGCGATAAGAGCGATCCCGACGATCACCGGTATCAGCAGCCGCAAATCTTTCTCGAGGCCGGCCGCGACATCGCGCTCCAGCTGCGCACTCGCGAGAACAGTATGAGCCACATAGAGATCATCCCAGGCATGCGAATCCAGAATATCGAGTACGCCAAGGTCAAACGACCCGGGTGAAGTGATTACGATCAGGAAGCTGGTGGCATTGGCATTAATTATTGTGGCCGACTGACGATTATCCCGAAGCGAGACAAGAAGCTCGGCGACCGGGTCGGCCCCGGCCAGGCGATACAGGAAAAGCTGGTCGCTTGCGGCATCGATCGAGCGGATGGTGATGCCATTGTCGAGATCAATGAGCCGTCGCCGAAGCGATGCGAGGTCCGCAAAGGTCTCCGCAATAGTCACGTCGGCCGGAGAAACGATCACGGCAATCGTTGAAGCATCGCCTGCCGCGGTGGAGATCCGCCGGGCGATTTCGAGTCGCTCATTCGTTCCCGACAGCTGATCGACCATCGAGCCGTCGATAACGGGCGGACGAATTAGCGCGGCGACAAGCGCAAGCAAGATCATTGCGGCAAGGGCTGAACGGCGCGGCCGATTGGCGATCCACCCCAGCAGGTTGATCCAGCGCTGTCTCGTTGAGTGTGCCATCGACTTCGAGTGTACCTGTCGCTGGCGCCAAGTGTCGTCAGGGGAATGCGGATACAATGGGGCGCATGGTGCGCAAGCGACTGCTGATTCACTCAATATTCCTGGTCGTGTTGCCGGTCGTTGTTGCCGGGTTCGGCCTGGACGTTTTCAGTGCGCTCGCCCTGGTAGCGCTAATGTTGGCGTGGCGGTGGGTGATCGTAATGAGTGGAATCAGTGCGCCAGAAAAAACCCCGGACATCGTGCTGGAGACGATTTCGCTTAGCCACTATGTCGAGAAAGTTCGCTGGTGCATGGACCGGCTGGATCTTGACTACACCGAGCACCAAAGCGGCGCCACGCTTGGCGTTTTCTTCACAGGACGGTCAGTGCCTCAGCTCCGGGTTCGGACCGGGCTCGTGCAAACCGTAATCGGCAATTCTTCGGACATCCTGCGCTATCTGTGGGGCGCCTGTTTCGCGACTCACGGAGAGAAGGCCGCCTTCCTTGAGCCAACAGCACAAAGGATTGAGCTCGAACAAAAACTCGATCGCTACGGGCGCAACCTGCAGGTGTGGATTTACTATCACCTGTTACATGATCGCAGGTTAACGCTGCATGCATGGGGCGCAGACAGCCCCCTCGTGCCTGCATGGCAGCGCGCGGCGTTGCGCGGGCTGTTTCCGTTGCTCGCCATTTTGGTTCGCAGGAGTTTTTCGATCAGCGACGAGCACTATGCGAAGGCGGTCCTGCACATCGAGGAGCTAATGAGCAGAATCGACACGCAGTTGGCCGACGGCCGGCGGTCGATCCTGGGTGGCGATACGATTAACTACACAGACATAACATTCGCAGCGCTCTCGGGCCTGTGGGCGGGCGCTGAAGGTTACGGTGGCGGCAAAGCGGACGCGAGTATCATTGAGCGTGAACAGATGCCGGCAAAGATGCGGGCGGACGTCGAGCGATGGGCCGAGGACCATCCAAAGGCTTACGCGCTGATACAGTGGCTATATGCCGAAGAGAGATAATGGTGAGCCAATAATCTGAGGGCAGGTCTGATGAAAGCTGTACCGTTACTGATTGCTGCCGCGCTTCTGATCGCATGTGCAGCGCAGGACGAACAAAAGGCTAAAAGTACGCAGGACGCAGAACAGGCCGTGCGTGACTTCATCGATGTCAGAGATCTGGAGCGGATCGACAAGATGCCCACAAGCACCAGTGACAGCTGGGACGCCATTGAAGATCGCTTCCTGATATACAAGGGTCGCAGGGGCACCTATCTTGTCGAATTCAGTCGGCGCTGTTATGAGCTTGAGGACAACACGAGGATCGTTGCCGACAAACGCTGGGATTCGCACAATATTCGATCGCGCTTCGATACGATTCGGGGATGCCGGATCCACCAGATCTATGGACTGACCGAGGGCGAAGCCGCCGAGCTGGAGAACATCGGCGAGGCCCCGGGCAGCCGAAACTAATTCCCCGATTTCCGGTCTATCATTTACCATTACGGTTTCAACCGTTACCAATAGACGGCACCCTGAAAGAGGCGCTGCGCACCACGAGGGGAATACCTGTGAACAAATTGACTATTAGCGCGGCGGCGCTTGCCGTTCTTGCTGCCTGTGGCCAGGAACAAGTTACGGAGACCGTAGCCGAAGAAGGGGCTCCGTCGCTCTCTGGCATCGACGTCTCATACCTGGATGCGGACGTGCGGCCGGGGGATGATTTCTTTGCGTACGTGAACGGCAAATGGGCCGAGGAAGCTGAAATGCCGGCCGACAAATCGCGCTACGGCACGTTTGACATTCTCCGCGACGAATCGCAGGACCACGTCAGGGCCATTGTCGAAATGTCGGCCACAGGTGATTTCGCAAAGGGCAGCGACGAACAAAAAGTCGGCGATCTCTACAAGTCATACCTGGACATGGGCGCGCGCGACGCACGAGGTGTCGAACCGCTGCAACCGGAACTCGAACGCATCGCCTTGATTTCGAGCTATGAAGACCTTGCCGTTTACTTTGCCGGAGCAAACCGGCGCGGCTATGAAATGCCGTTTGGCGTCGGTCAAAACGAGGACATGAAGAACCCACAGTACTACATGATCTATGCATGGCAGGGCGGGCTCGGCCTTCCGGATCGTGAGTATTACTTCACCGCGGATGACAACTCTGTCGAGATTCGCAAGAAGTACGTCGAGCACATTGAGAAAATGTTCGCACTTGCCGGTCGACCTGACGGAGCTGAAGCGGCGACGGTGATCATGGCGCTGGAAACGCGCATGGCCGCGGTGCACATGAAAAAGGAAGATACGCGCGACTTTGCCAGCAATTATTCGAAGGTGCCGCTGCCAGATCTCGGCGAGCTCATGCCGAACTTCGGCTGGGATGGCTACATCGGGGAAGCTGGCATCGGTGATATTGATGGCCTCGTTGTCTTCATGGCCGACTACATGCGCGCGCTCGACGAAATCATCGTCGATACGGACCTCGCTACCTGGAAAACGTACCTGAGCTGGGCGGCACTGAACGAGGCGGCTGGCAGCCTGAACGCAGACCTCGACAAGCAGAACTTTGACTTCTATGGCAGGACGCTTTCGGGTACCGAAGAGCAGCGGGAACCGTGGCGTCGAGCGGTGGCCGCGGTCAATGGCAGCCTCGGCGAGGTCGTCGGCAAGGTCTATGTCAAGAACCACTTTCCGCCCGAAGCCAAAGAGCGCATGTTGACGCTTGTGGGCAACCTGATCAATGCCTATGAAAAAAGCATCAAAGAACTCGACTGGATGGGCGAGGAGACAAAAGCACAGGCGCTCGACAAGCTTTATAAGTTCACACCGAAAATCGGCTATCCGGACGAGTGGCGCGATTATTCGGCGCTCGATATCGAAGGCGACGATCTCTTCGGTAACCTCGAGCGGGCAACTTTAGCCGAGTATGAGCGCCAGCTCGACCGCCAGGGCGGGCCAGTCGACAAAGGCGAATGGAACATGACGCCGCAAACGGTCAACGCCTCATACAGTCCCTGGGCCAACGAAATTACATTCCCTGGCGCAATCCTGCAGCCGCCATTTTTCAATCTTGATGCGGATGAGGCGGTTAACTACGGTGCGATCGGCGCGGTTATCGGGCACGAGATCGGCCACGGCTTTGACGACACAGGTAGCACCTTTGACGGTGACGGCGCATTGCGCAACTGGTGGACCGATGAAGATCGTGCGGAATTTGAAAAACGTACCGGCAGGCTTGTCGATCAGTACTCGGCTTTCGCGCCGTTTGATGACCTCAATATCAATGGCGAGTTTACGCTTGGCGAAAACATCGGCGACCTGGGCGGCATCAGCATCGGCTTGCTGGCGTACAAGATGTCACTAAATGGCCAAGCAGCGCCAGTGATCGACGGCTTCACTGGCGAACAGCGCGTATTTCTGGGATATGGTCAGATCTGGCGCGGGATCATTCGTGACGAGGAGCTCCGAAAGCGCATTGCCATCGACCCGCATTCGCCATCGACGTATCGCGCCAACGGCGCGGTACGTAACGTACCGGAGTTTTACGAGGCATTTAACGTCGAAGAGAGCGACGCGCTGTACCTGCCGCCCGAAGAGCGCGTGAAGATCTGGTAGAAAAACGGCATGAGCGCTTTTCGCTGTCTGATCCTGATGGTTCTGTGCGCCTCCTGTTCAGAGGAGGCGCCGCCAGATTTCGAAGTACGGCTGAACCCGGTCGCCGAGCAATATGTTCGTCTGGCGTTGGCGCTGGGCGAACATGACAGCGACTATGTCGATGCGTACTTTGGGCCGCCCGAGTGGCGCGAACAGGCCGCGCAGCAAGAACGCACTCTCGCCGAAATAGCGGCGGCCGCAGACAAGCTGGTTGCGAAGCTGCAGGCGATGGATGTCGCCACCGATTCGCTCCTGGCCTTGCGACATAATTTTCTAAAGGCACACCTGCAGTCACTTGCAGCGGTTAGCCGGATTCGGGGCGGCCTGTCGGCGAGTTTCGATGAGGAATCGAAGTCCGTTTACGGCTTTGTTGCTCCAAGTTATCCGGAGAAGCACTACGCAGAAGCCTTGAAGCGGCTCGATACTGTCTTGCCCGGTGACGGTCCGACACACGCGCGGTACCTGGCGTTTCGAGAGCAATTTCGAATCCCCAATGACAAGGTAGAGAACATCGTCCGCGCAGGTATCGACGAGTGCCGCAACCGAACATTACGGCACATGGCGCTGCCGGACGGAGAGGGCTTCGTGCTCGAGTTTGTATCAGGGCAGCCCTGGGGCGCGTACAACTGGTATCAGGGCGACGGACAAGGATTGATACAGGTGAATTTGGGCAGGCCGCGGCATCTCGGTACGTCAATCCGCCTCGGATGTCACGAGGGATACCCGGGCCATCACACCTTTAGTTCGTTGCTGGAGGACCGCTACCTGAGCGATCGCGGCTGGATCGAGTTTGCCGTTTTCCCGCTGTTCTCGCCGCAGGCCATCATTTTCGAGGGCAGCGGTGACCTCGCGTCTCTTGTCGCATTTCCGGGCGCTTCGCGCAATGAATTTTTGCGGGACGTTATCATGCCGATTGCTGGTATCGAAGCAGCCGACCTTGATGCGATGCAAGTCGTTCGCGAGCTGACGCATGAGATGCGCTACGCCGGAATTGAGGCGGCAAGGAACTACCTTGACGGCAACTGGAGCAAAGAGGCAACGACGGACTGGCTGACGAACTACGCGCTGGTCGCCCCGGAAGACATCGACGCCTGGTTTGGCTTCACGGAGCGCTATCGCGCCTACCGCATTAACTACGTACTGGGAGAGGACCTGGTGTTGTCGTTTGTGCGCAAGGAAAATCCCGACGCTGATGCCGAGGGTGACTGGCAGGCACTGGCCAAGCTGTTGTCGTTACCGCCGGCGCCTGCGCTATTCACGGACTGATTCGTTTGTTTGTTGCTTGTAGACACTGCTTATTTCACGCATTTTCCCCTCGACCCACTCTTGCGCGATCAGGTTTGTTTCTTTGGGTTTGCGTCCTCCCGGGTCGATGGGCGGGCCGATACAAAACCGGATTCGGCCGGGGTATTTGCGCAAACCACGCTTTGGCCAGAAGTCACCGGCATTGTGTGCGACAGGCACGATCGGACAGCCAGCCTCCCTGGCAAGCGCCGCGCCGCTAACGCCATAGCGCTGCGTTTCGCCGGGCGGCATGCGAGTACCTTCCGGAAAAAGGCACACGCTCATGCCCGCGGCAAGTTTGAGAGTGCCCTGCGCTATCACCTGTCTCACTGCCGGGCCGCCAGCTCTGCGGTCGATCGCAATTGATTTCATGACGACACCAAGCGCCCAGCCAAACACGGGAACCCACAACAGCTCGCGTTTCAAGACCCAGGTCGCGGGAGGTAGTGCCGCAATCTGCCAGTAAGCCTCCAGGGCCGTTGTGTGTTTGATAAGAAACACGCAAGGCTCAGACGGGATATTCTCTTTCCCCTCCGTTACAACGACCAGGCCGCAGAAAAACCTGCCGGCCCAAAGACAGAACCGCGCCCAGGTAACGGCAATGCCCCACTTGATGCGAAACGGCGCCCAGAAAAAAAGTAGCTCCAGGCCCGAAAGGAGAATTGCCGATGCGAACAACAGAAACGTGAAGATGAATGAGCGAACCGTAAGCATCAAACAGACAGTCGGGAAATATCCGCCACATCAAGAAACAAAGCACGTAATTCGCCGAGCAAAGCCAGCCGGTTATTTCGCGTTGCTTCGTCATCGACATTGACCATGACTTCGTCAAAAAACGTGTCGACAGGTTCCCGCAATCCAGCGAGCACGGTCAGCACGCTGGTGTACTCGCGACTTTCGAGCATTGGCGCCACGGTTGCGCGCGCGCTGTTCAGCGCAGACCACAAAGCGTGCTCGGCCGCGTCAGTAAGCAACTTTTCTTTCGCTGCTGCTCCACTCACCGGGTCGGCCTTTTTCAGGATGTTGGCAATGCGCTTGTTCGCCGCGGCGAGACTCGAAGCTGACTCGAGCCTGATGAACGCCTGTACCGCCTCAAGCCGGCGCTCGAAATCAACAAGTGACGTCGGGCTGCGCGCAAGCACGGCATCAAATGTTTCGGTGGCCAGGCTGGTGTCACGATCAAGAAAATAACGACGTAATCGTTCGCTGATAAACCCGTACAACGCCGCACTCAATTCAGCGGGCTCCGCCTTTCCTTTTGGTTGAATCTCGATAGCCAAATCGATTATCGCCCTGAGGTTCAGGTCGAGGCCGCGTTCAATGAGTATTCTTACGACGCCAAGTGCCGCCCTGCGCAAGCCAAACGGGTCACGATTGCCGGACGGCTTCTTGCCGATTACGAAAACGCCGGCCAGCGTATCGAGCTTGTCAGCAAGCGCGAGGATTTGCCCGTCAACGGAGGCGGGCAGCGAATCGCCCGAGAACCTGGGCAGATATTGCTCGGCAATGGCATCGGTAACGCTCTCCTGCTCACCATCGGAATCGGCGTAATAGCGGCCCATCGTTCCCTGCAGCTCGGGGAACTCGCCGACCATGCCGGTGAGAAGGTCACATTTGGCCAAAATGGCCGCTCGCTGAACCGTTGTAGCGTCGACCTCAAGTGCCGCCGCAATTGAACCAGCAAGGGACGCGGTGCGGGCGCTCTTGTCGTACAGGCTGCCGAGGCCGCGTTGATACACGACTTCGCGCAAAGCGTCCTGACGCGCCGCCAGCGTCGTACGGCGATCGGCGTCCCAGAAAAACACAGCGTCGGCGAGTCGCGGCCGAATAACACGCTCGTTACCGTCGCGAACCTGGTCGGGATCCTTGCTCTCAAGGTTGGCTACGGCAATAAAGCGCGGCAGGAGATTGTCGTTCTTGTCGGCGACAGGAAAATAGCGCTGATGGCCGGTCAGCGTTGAAATAATCGCCTCGCGCGGCAGCTGTAAGTATTCATCATCGAACGCCCCGGTGATGGCGACTGGCCACTCAACGAGCGAGGTAACCTCATCGTAAAGCCAGTCGCCATCCACTACGATTCCGCCTGCTTTTTTTGCGTGTGCTTCAACAGCTTTACGAACGAGCTTGCGGCGCTTGTCGAAATCTGCGAGGACCTTGCCGCTCTCTTCCAGGGTCTGCAGATAGTCAGCCGGGGTCCTGATCGTTATCGGCTTGCTTGTATGAAAACGATGGCCACGCGTCTTGTTGCCACACTTTATTCCCATGACCTCAGCCTTGATAACCTTGCTGCCGTGCAAGAGCATGACCCAGTGAACCGGGCGAACAAATTCGGCCACGCCGGCGCCCCAGCGCATACGGCGAGGGATCGGCAGGGCGGACAGCGCTTTCTCAATCAGTTCGGGCAATAGCTCAACCGCGGCTCTACCCGCCTCGACGGTGTCGCACGATAGCCGTTCACCCTTGTCGGAATGGCTGCGGCCAAGCGCGGAAACATCGACACCGCACTTGCTGGCGAAGGCTTTTCCAGCTGATGTTATGTTGCCGTCGGCGTCAAAAGCGACGGATACGGGCGGACCCATTTGCGACACCTTGCGGTCCTCCTGGCCAGGGTCCAGGTTTTCGACCAGGACGGCGAGGCGGCGCGGGCTTGCGTAGGTCCTGATTGATCCGTGCGCGAGACGTGCTTCATGCAATTCAGCCCCGAGACGTTCGCCGAACGCCGTCATGAGCGAGCGCAGCGCTTTTGGTGGGAGTTCTTCGGTGCCTATCTCAACCAGGAAGTCGTCAGCCTTACTCATGCGGAGCGCTCTCCGCCACCAACGGACTCAGCCATTGGGAACCCGAGCGCTTCGCGGCTTGCGTAGTAAGCTTCCGCAATGGCTCGCGCCATGGTTCTGACGCGCAGAATAAAACGCTGGCGCTCACTAACCGAAATCGCCTGCCGGGCGTCGAGCAGATTGAAGACGTGCGATGCAAGTAGCATCTGCTCGTAAGCCGGGAGCGCGAGATTCAATTCGATCAGTCGCTCGTTTTGATGCTCGGCGTGATCGAACTGGTGAAACAGGTCGTCAATATCAGCGATTTCGAAGTTGTACTTTGACTGTTCAACTTCATTTTGGTGATACACATCACGATACGTAATTCGGCCGAGCGGTCCGTCTGTCCAGACGATGTCGAAAATACTCTCGACGTCCTGCAGGTACATCGCAAGGCGCTCGAGACCATAGGTGATTTCGCCCGTGACCGGGCGGCACTCAAGACCACCGATCTGCTGAAAGTACGTGAACTGCGTGACCTCCATGCCGTTGAGCCATACCTCCCAACCGAGACCCCAGGCACCAAGTGTCGGCGACTCCCAGTTGTCTTCCACAAAGCGGACGTCATGAACCAGCGTGTCGATGCCGATAGCGCGCAAGGAATCGAGGTACAGCTCCTGAATGTCGTTGGGTGATGGCTTGATGACAACTTGATACTGGTAGTAATGCTGCAGGCGAAACGGATTATCGCCATAGCGGCCGTCGCTCGGCCGGCGTGATGGCTGCACGTATGCGGCGCTCCAGGGCTCGGGCCCGATCGCCCTTAGAAACGTAGCCGGGTGGAAAGTGCCCGCGCCCATCTCCTTGTCGTAGGGCTGCAGGACAACGCAACCGCGCTCCGCCCAATACTGCTGCAGCCTGAGGATCAAATCCTGAAAGCTGAGCACCTGTGACGGTTTGTCCTTGCTCATCTGTGTTTCACCGGCCCCAAACCCGCGCAGTATATAGGACTTCCACCCCGGCGGGCGATTGGTCGTATGACGCTGACAGGCCGCACTAAAAAGGTGCGTCAAGTGAGGCACATGCACTATAATGATGCGCAATGCTGTATGCGTCCGATCATGATATCAATATAATCAATAGGTTAGGACGCGCACCATTTTGGCACACTTCCTGCACTTAAACGCTAACCAGGCCCGCAAGTGTCGGGCAGTCTTAAGCATTGAATTCTGGAGGAAAGATCCATGAAGCCCAAAGAGGTACTCGGCCTTATCAAAGACAGTGAGGCCAAATTTGTCGATTTTCGCTTCACAGATACGAGAGGCAAGGAACAACATGTAACGGTGCCCACGCATACGGTCGACGAGGACCTGTTTGAAGATGGCAAGATGTTCGACGGCTCGTCGATCTCTGGCTGGAAGGGAATCAATGAATCAGACATGATTCTGATGCCGGATCCGGCAACAGCGGTAGTCGATGTCTTTCCCGACGAGACAACGGTAAACCTGCGTTGCAACGTTGTCGAACCGGCGACGATGCAGGGATACGATCGCTGCCCGCGTTCGCTGGCTGACCGGGCGGAGGCCTATCTCAAATCGACCGACATCGCGGATGCCGCATTCTTCGGTCCGGAAAACGAGTTCTTTGTTTTCGATCATGTTTCCTGGGACGACAACATGCAGGGCGCGTTTTACAGGGTCGACTCGGACGAGGGCGCATGGAATACAGATCGCGCCTCGGCAGAAGGGCAAGGCAACACAGGCCATCGTCCCACAGTCAAAGGTGGCTACTTCCCGGTGCCCCCGGTCGATTCGTTGCACGATCTTCGCTCCGCGATGTGTCTTGCAATTGAAGATATGGGCGTTGAGACAGAAGTACATCATCACGAAGTGGCGACCGCGGGCCAGTGCGAAATTGGCACTAAATTCAATACCTTGGTGCGCAAGGCTGATGAAGTGCAGGTGATGAAATACGCGGTCCACAACGTCGCTCATGCCTATGGCAAGACGGCAACATTCATGCCGAAGCCGCTGGTCAACGACAACGGCAGCGGCATGCACGTGCATCAGTCGCTCTTCAAAGACGGCGATAACCTGTTCTCCGGAGACGGCTATGGTGGTTTGTCTGAGACGGCGCTCTTCTATATCGGGGGCATCATTAAGCACGCGAAGGCATTGAATGCGTTCACAAACCCGGCAACGAACAGCTACAAACGGCTCGTTCCTGGTTTCGAAGCGCCGACGATTCTTGCGTACTCGGCCCGCAACCGGTCGGCATCGATTCGAATTCCGTACATCTCCAATCCGAAGGGACGCCGTATCGAGGTTCGCTTCCCGGATTCGATGGCGAACCCGTACCTGGCGTTCTCGGCAATGATGATGGCGGGTCTTGACGGCATAACGAACAAGATCCACCCGGGCGATGCTATGGACAAGGATCTCTATGACCTTCCGCCCGAGGAAGAGAAGGAGCTCAAACTCGTCGCTTTCTCTCTGGAAGAGGCTCTGGAAGCGCTGGATGAGGATCGCGAATTCCTCAAGGCGGGCGATGTATTCTCAGATGACCTGATTGACGCTTACCTGGAACTGCTGGCGGAAAACGTCACGAGGTTGCGGATGACGACCCACCCGGTTGAGTTCGACATGTATTACAGCCTGTAGATTGCAAAAAGCGTGAACCGGGCGGCATTTTGCCGCTCGGCCACTAACACCAATCCGACTTAAGTTGCTATGCTAACTCAATGGAATCACGCTTACTTTTCGGTCTCGTCGGCCTGCTCGCTACCGCCGCGGTCCTCGCGCAGGCCTATCGTTGGGTGGACGAAGACGGTGTTACCCATTACACCGACCGACCACCCGTGGAGGGCGCGGAGCAGGTGGACCTGTCCGAGTATTCACAAAATACCGGCGCGCGGCTGTATAGAGAACCGCCCCAAAATGGGACCGCCGATGAGGAACAGGAGGATGTTCAGCCGTTCCGCTACGAGACCCTCTCGATACTCTCGCCACGCGCCGAAGAAACGTTATGGAATATCGAGACCGTACTAAATGTATCTCTGGTGTTGAGCCCGGGTCTGCGGCCGGGGCATCGGCTGCGGGTGCATTACGATGGCCAGCCGAGAATGGTCAATGGCACAAGCTTCCAGATCGAGGAGGTCTTTCGCGGCGTACACAACATCCAGGCCGAAGTCATCGACAATGCGGGTCGCCTGATGATTCGCAGCCAACCGAATCGCTTCTATGTTCAGCAGAACACGGTGAGACGTTAGGCCGAAGCTTTGCGAAGCACTCCGACGACGACGGAATATTCGATGAGGTGCCCCGGCGAATCCTTGACAGTCTGAGCTCAGGCGTCATCCTGCTCGACAGGAACCTGTTGATCGTTGACCTGAATCCCGCCGCCGAAAACATACTTGGTATCAGCGCACAGCGTGCAGGCGGCGAAGCGCTCTTGCGCCTCGTTGATGACGAGCCCGAGTTACAGGAAATTCTTGGTCGGGTCATGGAAACGGGCGACCATTACGCGAACGAAATGCGCCTGGGCCAAACCGAGGTTCACGCGGAGGAGCGCATTGTTGATTGTCGCGTGTCGCCAATTGAGTGCGGCGATGCGGTGCTATTGATCGAAATTACGGACGTAACACGCCGCTCCAGGATTACCCGAGAAAACGCGCTACTCATCCAGCATGGCGCGGGCCGACAGATGATTCGGCAGCTTGCTCATGAAATCAAAAACCCGCTGGGCGGTATTCGCGGTGCCGCACAATTGCTGGAGCGACAATTAAGTGGCGACGATCTAACCGAACTCACCGAATATACCGACGTCGTTATCAGCGAGACTGATCGCCTGGCCGGACTCGTCGATACTTTACTTGGACCAGGCGGGCCGCCGAACAAGCAGCCGCTGAACGTTCATGAATTACTCGAGTACGTTATTCGCATCATTGAAGCGGAAGAGCAGAACGAACTGACTTTTGTCCGTGACTACGATCCAGGGCTGCCGTTGATTGATCTCGATCGTGATCAAATGGTGCAGGCTTTTTTGAACCTTGCAAGAAATGCCGCGACTGCACTCGAGGGACGGGGAATAATCACATTGAGGAGTCGTGCGGTTACTAACTTCACGATCGGCAACATACAACATCGCGTCATCGCGGCGATCGAAATAGAAGACGATGGCCCGGGCATTCCTCTCGAGTTGCAGGACTCGGTGTTCTATCCGCTTGTGACGAACCGGCCGGATGGCACGGGTCTTGGACTACCCGTGGCGCAAGAGCTGCTCAGCCGACACGGAGGCCTGATCGAATTCGAAAGCCGGCCGGGCCGAACCGTATTTCTCGTGAGCATACCGCTGCAGCAATCGGTGGCGGGCTGATGGCGGAGCGGCGCCTCAAGGTTTGGGTTGTAGACGACGACCAGTCGCTGCGATGGGTGCTCGAAAAGGCGCTGCAGCAGGCGGACATGGAGGGGCGCAGCTTCGAGCGCGCCGAGCACTTGCTCGAGGCGATCGAACACGGTAAGCCGGACGTGCTGATTACCGACGTTCGCATGCCCGGCATGACCGGCATCACCCTTCTCGAACGCCTGCGAACGTCATGTCCGAATCTGCCAATCATCGTGATTACTGCGCACTCCGACCTGGAAAACGCGGTTGCCGCGTATAAAGGCGGCGCATTTGAATACCTGCCAAAACCGTTTGACATTGATGAGGCGATTGATCTCGTCAGGAAGGCGGCAAGGCGAAACGGTCACGCTTCGCCAGATGAAGAAGGCCGCGGCCAGGCACTACCATCTCTTATCGGGCAAGCCCCTGCGATGCAGGAGGTGTTTCGTTCGATTGGCCGGCTGGCCGGCTCGAGCATGACCGTACTGATTACCGGTGAGTCGGGGACGGGCAAGGAACTCATCGCAAGGGCGCTGCACGAGCACAGCCCGAGAGCGAGCAGGCCGTTCGTCGCTCTGAACACGTCTGCAATTGCAGCGGAACTCCTCGAATCCGAATTATTCGGGCATGAAAAAGGTGCATTTACGGGCGCAGACGCTCGACGCGCAGGGCGCTTCGAACAGGCCGATAGCGGCACATTATTCCTGGACGAAATTGGCGATATGTCGCCGGCGCTGCAAACGCGATTGTTACGCGTTCTCGCGGAAAGCGAGTTCTATCGTGTTGGAGGACAGAATTCGATCAAGGTAAACGTTCGCGTGATCGCCGCGACGAACCAGGACCTTGCCCGCGCGGTCAAGGAGTCGCGGTTCCGGGAAGATCTGTATCACCGGCTGAACGTCATTCGAATCAATTCGCCGCCGCTACGTCAGCGTCGAGCTGATATTCCATTATTGCTCGATCACTATCTTGGGGAGTCGGCCAAAGAACTCGACGCACCCACAAAGGTGATTGACGCTGATGCGCTTGGCGTGTTGCAGGGCTACGACTGGCCGGGCAATGTACGAGAGCTCGTCAATGCGACCAGGCGCCTGACCGTCACCGCGCCTGGCACGGTAATCACAACAGAAGATATTCCAACAGACCTCGGTGGTCGGGTTTCCTCGTCGCGGGCCGCGCAGGAGTGGACGCGTAGTCTTGCGGTCTGGGCCGAGAGGCAGCTAATCGCCGGCAAGGACGTGTCGTTATTGGATGCGGCGCTGCCGGAGTTTGAGAAAACGCTGATTCAGATTGCGATGAGCCAGACCAACGGCCATCGCAAGGAAGCGGCAAAGCTCCTGGGCTGGGGGCGCAATACGCTGGCCCGAAAAATGAAGTCGTTACATATGGAGTGAACCGACCAGGTCTGACACTGATGTCATGCCGTGGCGGTCGAGATATTCAGCGATGCCATCGTTGATTTTCGAGCAGACCAGCGGGTCGTAAAAAAGCGCCGTACCAACACCGACGGCCGAGGCTCCGGCGATCAAAAATTCTATCGCGTCATGCGGCGTCGTGATACCGCCCTGCCCGATGATTGGCACGTCGTGTGTCCTGGCCACTTCATAGACTTGCCGGGTCTTGAGTAAGGCAATGGGCTTTATCGCCGGACCGGACAGGCCGCCGTGCACATTGCCAATAACCGGCGCCCTTTGTTCGATGTCGATTGCCATACCCATGAGAGTGTTGATTACTGCCAAGCCGTCGCTGCCTGCCTCGATGCATACGCGCGCATTTTCAGCAATATCTGTCTGATTGGGAGAGAGCTTTGTAATGATCGGTTTGCTGGTCTGCGCGCGACAGGCGGCGACGACGCGCGCAGACATCTCGGGGACATTGCCGAACTGAACGCCACCCTCTGCGATGTTCGGACAGGAGATATTGATCTCGATCGCGTCAATCGGCGAATCGTCAAATCGTTTTGTGACGGCGGCGTAGTCGTCAATCGTTGAGCCGCACACGTTGGCGATGAATCGCGTCTCAGAAAAGTCCAGGCCGGGCAGGATATCATCGACGACCCTGTCGACACCCGGGTTCTGCAGACCGATAGCATTGAGCATGCCCATCGGTGTTTCACAGACACGATGGGGCGGATTGCCGAGGCGAGGCTCGAGCGTTGTGCCCTTGAGCACTGCCGCACCAACGTCACGGTTCGAAAATCCTTCGACGCGCGTGTACTCCTCGCCGAAGCCAACACATCCGGACAGGAGAACGATCGGAGATGCCAGCGAAAGACCGAGGAAGTCGACGTGCAATAAATTTTTTTGTGCGTTGGCCATTGGATGCGGCATTCTACGACAATGTTCAGCCTGATTCTCTACGAACCCGAGATACCCCCCAACACCGGAAACGCCATTCGCCTGTGCGCGAACACGGGTGTCGCGCTGCATCTGATCGAACCGCTTGGCTTTGATCTGGAAGAAAAGAAGCTACGGCGGGCTGGCCTCGATTATCGGGAGTTCGCTCGCGTAACGACGCACAAATCTCTCGATCGGTGTTTGTTGACGCTCGGACGACCGCGTGTATTCGCGTTAAGCACCCATGGCATGACACCGTATGACCAGCCCAGGTTCGCGGAGGGCGATGCGCTGCTGCTTGGGCCAGAAACCAGAGGTCTGCCGAAAGAGATTCTCGATGCGCTACCGGCCGAGCGGGTGTTGCGCCTGCCGATGCGCGAGGGCAGCCGCAGCCTGAACCTGTCCAATACTGCCGCCGTAATTGTCTATGAAGCCTGGCGGCAGCTTGGATTCAGAAACGGCGTTTAACCGGGCTCGATATTACTGTTAAGCCGGAACAAATTGCCGGGGTCGTACTGGCCCTTCACTGTGCGCAATCGATCGTACGCCGGACCATAGTTGCCGGCTGCCTCGTTACCGTCGAAATCGATGTTGTCGTAGTACCCACCCGTGAACGGTGCGATCGCTGCATGCAGCGCACGCGTTGCTGTGATGAACTCTTCGTCCTGCTCCGCAGCGCCCCACGCGCTGAGCATCACGAGCATAATCTCGGCATTACGATGCGGGAACGCCGTATCGAGTTCGCCAACGCGTTTGACGGCGCCGCCGGCGACGTGATTGGCGAGGAACGTGCGCGGGTCGTCGGCGTCGATAATGGCGTCGACGAGGCCCTGGCTCCACTCCTTGATCATGCCGTTTTTGGCGTAGGACCTGACACCGTGCGCCATCAGGCCATCCAGCCCGGTTTGCATGACCATGTGGTCCTGCACGGCGACACCGTCAGCAAGCGGATTGCCGATCTTGCGCAGCGGTTCGAGTTCTTTCTCGCCAGCGGCCGGATCGCCGTTATAAACGACATCCATCATGATCACACGGTTGATCTCGGGTAGGGTACCGATCGTCGGCCCGACATAGAGTTCGTCGGACCGGCCGGCTGACCATTCGGCGTAAAACTCGAGCACGTCCCTGGCTTGGTCTATTGGCCAGACGATGCTCCCCGACAGGACGTTGCGGTCGAACGGATGCAGCTGGTATTCGAACTCGGTTGCGACACCGAAATTGCCGCCGCCGCCGCGAAGCGCCCAGAACAAATCAGGATCTTCCGTGGCGCTGATGCGACGAATCTTGCCATCCGCTGTAACCAGCTGCGCACCGGTGAGATTGTCGATTGTCAGCCCGTATTTGCGATTGAGTCGGCCAAAGCCGCCGCCGAGCGTATAACCACCGACGCCGGTGTGCGAGACAACACCCGCGGTCGTCACCAGGCCCTTTTCCAATGCGGCCGCGTCAAGCTGGCCGAGCAATGCGCCGCCCTGCACACGCGCACGCTTTGTCTCGGCATCGACCGTTGCTGCGTTCATCCGTGACAGGTCGATCATCAGGCCGTCGTCACAAATGGATTTGCCTGGCCAACTGTGGCCGCCGCCACGAACAGCGACGAGCAACTCGCGTTCTCGGGCGAACGTCACTGCCTGACTGACGTCGTCCGCATTCAAGCAACGCGCGATCAGCGCGGGCCTCTTGTCATGCATGCCGTTCCAGATTGTCCGGGCGCTGTCGTAATCGGGATGGCCGGACAAGAGTACGGGTCCTGTCATGCGCTCGCCCAGTTCCTGGATGGCCGCCTTCTCGAGTTCGATCTCGGTGCCTTGCAAGGAAATGGCGCGGATGCTGGTATCAGCCTGAGTTGCTTCTGGCGCCTTACGACTGCAACCCGGCAACATCGGAATAGCTGCGGCGACACTGGCCGCTACTGCAGTACGACAGAATCTACGTCGATCCATGGTAACCCCCCCTTTGGTCTTAGAATATATCTACCTTACTAATCTTAGAGCATCAGGCATAAATCGCCACCTCGATTCAGGCTCCGCCTGAAACCGCCGGGCCGTCATGCTCCGATTTCAATTCACGGCCCATTAGTGCGCCGACAGCTTCACGTGGCTCCGCGCCCTCGTACAGGATGCGGTAAACCTGATGACAGATCGGCATTTCGATACGGTGCTCGTCGGCAACCTCCTTCACCGCCTCCGCAGCAAGGACTCCTTCGACAACCTGCTGAATTTCTTGCCTTGCCTCCTCGATCGACATACCGCGCGCGATCGCGAGACCCATGCGTCGATTTCGGGACAGGTTGTCGGTACAGGTCAAGACGAGGTCGCCCATGCAGGCGAGGCCCATGAAGGTCTCCCGGTTTGCACCGAGCGCGACGCCGAGGCGTGTCATCTCAACGAGACCGCGAGTAATCAGTGCAATGCGGGAGTTTGCCCCGAAGCCCAAACCGTCGGACATGCCGGCGCCAATGGCCAGGACATTCTTTACGGCGCCGCCGACCTCGACGCCGATCATGTCATCAGACGTGTAGGCTCTGAAACTGTCGCCCGACAAGGCAACAGCGAGATCTTGTGCGAAGTCATTATCGCTGGCAGCGATTGTCATCGCGGTCGGCAGACCGGCGCCTACCTCCTTTGCAAATGTCGGCCCTGATAGCACGGCCATCGAGCGGTCAGAGCCGAGCACCTCCGCCGCCACCTGGTGTGGCAGTTTGCCGGAGTGCAACTCGAAGCCTTTGGTTGCCCAGCAAACCCGGGACTGCGGCCCGAGTAAAGGTCGAATCGTCATCAGCGTTTCGCGCAAGCCGTGGCTGGGTACCACCACAAGTATGTCGCGCGCACCATCCAGGCATTCTTCGATGTTACTGTGTGCGATCAGGTTAGGCGGGAATCTGACGCCGGGAAGATAGCGAGTGTTTTCAGCATCGGCCGCCATGACATCAAGCAGCTCGAGCTCACGCACGCCCCCCAAGCGAACATTGCTTCCACAACGGGCAAGCTGCAACGCCAGCGCCGTTCCCCAGGAGCCGGCGCCGACGACGGCGATTTTTTGTGCGGAGGCTGTACTTATCAGTGCTTCTCCGTGCCCTCGGCTTCTGCCTGAGCGGCTTGCTGCCGGGACTGCATGTACAGGGAGTCAAAGTTAATTGGCTGCAACACAAACTCGGGGAAGCCGCCCTTCTGAATAATCGTGGCAATTGATTCACGCGCATACGGGAACAATATGTTTGGGCAAAAGCTGCCGATAATTGCGTTGAACTCTTCTCCATCGTAGCCCGCAATTTCAAACAAACCGGACTGCTGAATTTCAACGAGAAACAGTGTCGAATCGCCATCCTTCGCATCGACCGTAATCGTTAACACGATCTCGTGAAGTCCGTCGTCGCCTTCGAGTTCATTGTGGTTACTTCGCAAATTGAGATTTGTCTGCGGCTTCCAATCGCCGGACCGAAATACGGATGGCGCCTGTGGCGACTCGAATGAGAAGTCCTTCAGGTAGATCTTGTTAATGGAGAGTCGTTTTTCTACTTCGTCTTTCTTTTCATCTGTCATGCTGATTTCCTGATTTAAGTACGGGCTTGTCAAGCATCTACTCGGCAAGCGATGTAGGTGTGAATTACTTGTTGGTTTTGCTCTTGGTCTTCTTGCCGGTTACAACGGGCAGTCCGGCCGTAGTCCATGCCGTCATTCCGCCCTTTAACCCATAGACGCTGTCGAACCCTGATTTGCGCAAAGACGCGACCGCCTTGTTCGAACTAGTTCCGCTATCGCACACGGCTACAATAGGTTTGTTCTTGAACTTTGCCACTTTGTCCCTTTTTGCGTCGAACTCGTCAAACGGAATGTTCTTGGCGTTCACAATGTGACCACGCGCATAAGCTTCGGTGTTGCGCAGGTCAATGATCATTGCCTCATTGTTAATCAGCCGGACCGCATCGGTCGGGTCGACGGAAACGAGGCCGCTGGCCTTGCGACGCAGCTCGGCAAAGACCAGGACGAAGAAGCTGATCATGAGAGCGAGCACCAGCAAGGTGTGATTGCCGGCGAATTCCAGGAATTTGTCCATGTTATCTGAGGCGCGAGATGTGGCGCCCGGCTTGTGGCAAAGGACGCATTATACCAAACTGCCGAATCATGAAACCGTTAAAGCTAGCCTTATTCTTCACTCTGGCGGTAGCCATGTCTGCGGCAGCACAGAATTCTGAGGGCGAACTCGCCAAAATCAAGGAGCGGGAGCTTGAAGAGGTTCGCGCACGCATCAGCGCGCTGAAAAAGAGCATGGACGATAGCGCGGCGACCCGGGATGGGCTGACAATGGAGCTGCAGGACGCTGAGGTGGAAATTTCGGAGAAGCGAATTCGGCTTAAGGAGCTGGAGCGGCAGCGAGAGTTCAGCTCAAAACGTAAGGCTGAGCTGGACGCGCAGCTTGCCACGCGCGAAGCCGAACTCGACGAGGAGTCGGGGGAGCTCGCAGAGCAGGTACGTGCGGCATACATGAGCGGCAGCCAGGAAAAAATCAAGTTGCTTCTGAATCAGCGCGACCCGGCTACGATTGGGCGGCTGATGGCGTATTACGGATATCTCAATAGCTATCGCATCGACAATATCGATGCGGTCACGTCAGCAATTCGAGAACTTGCTGCGCTGCGCAACCAGGTCGCGGCTGAGGAGGCGCGAATCGCCGACCTGGCGAAGGAACGTTACGCGGAACTGACTGAACTCAACGTTGCACAGGAACGGCGGCAGATGTTGCTCGCGAGCCTGAAGGACAAGATCGGCGACGAGCGTCGCGAAGTTGAGCGCCTGGCAGCACAGGAAAAGGACTTGTCGCGCCTGATTGCGGAGCTGACGAGCATTTTGTCCGACTATCCAATTAGCTCCGAAGAGCCATTCAGCGAGCACAGGGGTCGACTGACCTGGCCGGTGGCTGGCACGTTGCTGCATGACTTCGGGCAACCGCGGGCCAGCGACCGTCTGAAGTGGAATGGTGTTGTGCTCGCGGCGCCGCGCGGCCGTGAAGTTCGCTCCGTATATCATGGGCGCGTCGTATTCGCGGATTGGCTCGCGGGCCTGGGGCTGCTGGTCATCGTCAATCATGGCGAGAACTACATGACGTTGTATGGCTATAACGAGACGATTCTCAAGAATACCGGTGACTGGGTTGCGCCCGGTGACGTAATCGCGACCGTAGGAGAGAGCGGCGGGCAAGCCCAATCGAGCCTGTATTTCGAGATTCGCCGCGGCACACAACCGGTAAACCCGGGGCAGTGGGTCACACGGCGCCCGGGTCATTGAAAGCGTGACTGGAACACGTGGGAACCGCACGGACCCTATGCTATCGTCAGGAGCCCTGAGGGGTCAGGCGAAATTATCAGGATGACGGGAGGTCGTGCATGTTGTTGAAAACCAGAGCTATTCTGGTTGTGGCTGTCGGCACGGTAATGGGCCTGAGCTTGTCGCTCAGCGGCGGCCTGTTGGCCAATCGGCCGCTACTCGAAGACGGTGAACTGGCGCCGGACCGCGCGCGACTGCTGGCCGAAGTCATGCAGCGCGTCAAGCGTGATTATGTTGAGGCCGTTGATGACAGCGAGTTATTTGATAACGCGATCCGCGGCATGGTCAAGGACCTCGATCCACATTCACAGTATCTCGACGCTGATGAGTACCGCGATATCCGCATTAGTTCGACGGGCAGCTACACGGGCATCGGCATCGAAGTAAGTGAGAAAGACGGGGTCATAAGAGTCATTACGCCGATGGCCGGTTCGCCGGCCGCGCGCTCCGGCATTCGAAGCGGCGATCAGATTGTCACGGTGGACGGAGTCGCGATTGAAGCGGAGAACCTGCAAGAGACAATTGGCCGAATGCGCGGACGCGCAGGAAGCAAAATAAGCGTAACGGTATTACGTGATGAAGAAGCAATTCTTCACGAGATGCGCCGTGAAGTGATTCGTGTTGCCAGCGTCCACCATGAACTGCTCGGCCCCACATACGGGTACGTCCGGGTCAACCAGTTCAGTGAGACAACAGCGCGAGAGCTGAGTCGAGCGATCGACTCAATGCAAGATGACAGCGAAGGCATGTTGGAAGGACTCGTGCTCGACCTGCGCAACAATCCAGGCGGTGTTCTTGACGCGGCCGTAGATGTGTCCGATCTGTTTCTTGATTCGGGAGTCATCGTTTCTGCGGAGGGCCGCACGCCGGACTCGCGTTTCAGGCGGTCTGCACATCGTGGTGATGTGCTGGATGGTGCAGAGATGATCGTACTTGTCAATCAAGGCTCCGCTTCAGCGTCGGAAATCGTAGCCGGCGCACTTCAGGACCACAGTCGTGCAATCATCGTCGGCACATCGACCTTTGGCAAAGGCCTTGTACAAACTGTAATGCCCCTTTCCAAGGGGCGTGCGATAAAACTCACAACGTCGCGTTATTACACGCCATCCGGCGACTCGATCCATGAGACCGGGATCATGCCAGATCTCTTCGTCGAGGACACACCGGGCTTTCCAGACCTCAGCCTGACAGGCATTGTGGACCACAGTGAGGATGGACAGTTGGTCGCAGCATTCGAGCGCCTGCAGAGCCAACGGGTAATGCATAGCAACGCGCTTTGATTCGCAGGCAGTTCCTGCTTGTGGTGGCGACAATGCTGCTGGTGACGCAAAGCAACTGAACCGGACCCGGCCAATGAGCTCTAATGTTCCTGTAATTGACGAAAGCAGACGACAATGAAAAATGTACCGGCCGGCATTCTGATAAGCCTTCTGACCATATCACTTATGCCAGCGGCCATGGCGAGTGAGCTGGATGCTTACCTGATCCTTGCGCAAAACGATAGCGACGCAGGTCTTTCGGAAACCGACGAGGTCGCGTGCACAATGCAATACGATCCGGTGTGCGGTTCGGACGGCAAAACTTACAGCAACGACTGTGTCGCCCGGGCGTCGGGCGCCGAGATAGCAAGTCAGGGAATGTGTCAAACAGGCCAGTCGGGTTGCGGTGAACAATTTGATCCGGTTTGCGGAGTAGACGGCAATACCTATATCAACGAGTGTTTTGCTGGCGTGACCGGCGTACAGGTCGCAGGTCTTGGCGCATGCACGGCGAGCGGTTGCCCGGGAGTAGAAGAGCCGGTATGCGGCATGAATGGTCGCAGCTATATGAATCGTTGCGAGGCGGATGTCGAGCGGGTTCCGGTGCAACGCAAAGGCGTTTGTGATGTCGATAACTGCCCGAAGGTCTATGCGCCGGTCTGCGGCGACGACGGCATTACCTACGATAATGCGTGTTATGCCGACAAAACCGGAATCATGACGTTCACCGAAGGCATCTGTGATGTGCGCCCGTGTCCGAAGATGTTCGTGCCGGTTTGTGGGTCAGACGGCCTGACTTACAGCAATGCCTGTCAGGCTGAGCGCCGCGGAATGCGCATCGACTACGCTGGCATGTGCGAGGGGCAGGGCAAAAACTGTCCACGAGTCTACGCGCCGGTTTGTGGCCTGAATGGCGTCACATACGATAACGTGTGCCAGCTCGACAACGCCGATGTCGCGAAAGCTTACGCAGGGGCCTGCGCCGGAGACTAGCTCCGGGCAGGCTTGAGCTGCAATCTACAGTTACGGGTAGGTGTAGCTGGACTGAATCCCGAGCGGTAATCCGATCAGCGTGTAAAGCAGCAGGAATATCGTCCAGATAACGAGGAACGTTACGGAGTACGGCAACATCATTGCCGTCACCGTGCCAATGCCCGTGTTCTTCACATAGCGTTGGCAATACACCACAACAAGCGGGAAATACGGCATCAGCGGTGTGATGATATTCGTACTCGAATCACCGACGCGATAAGCCGCCTGAGTCAAGTCGGGCGATATGCCCAGCTGCATGAGCATTGGAATGAATATCGGCGCGAGAAGGCCCCACTTACCACTTGCGGAGCCAACGAAAATGTTGATGAACGCCGTAAGAAACACAATGCCCACGATCGTCATAAATGATGGCATCGCGAGCGCTTTGAGCCCGGCCGCGCCCTGCAACGCGAGCAATATGCCCAGGTTCGACTGCCCAAACGCGTACACGAACTGTGCGATGAAAAACATGATGACCAGGTAATACGACATCTGGTGCATGGCCTTGGTCATGCCGTCGATCACGTCCTTGGAGTTCTTAACTGTTCCGGCCGCAAGACCATACACATAGCCCGGGATGACGAACATCAGGAAGATCAGGGACACGATGGAACGCATCATCGGCGCGGCGCCGGTCGTCAGATCGCCACTTGCGTCGCGCCATGGCGAGGTTGCTGGCAACGACGTGAGAACCATGACAATAACGCCGGCAAGAAAAGCGTAACCTGCCGCGCGCAAACCCTTGCGCTCCTGTGGCTCGAGCGCATGCATGGTCGGCAGATCTTCGAGATCGCCATCAAGACGCGTGCTTTGCAGTCGTGGCTCGACAACTTTCTCTGTCAGGTACCAGCCAAAGCCGATAATCAGAATCGAGGATGCGGTTGTGAAGAAATAATTGTTCAGCGGGTTGAGAACGATGTTTGGATCAAGAATCTGCGCACCGGCCTGAGACAAACCTTGCAGCAAGGGGTCCAGCGACGAGGGCACAAAGTTCGCCGAAAAACCACCGGAGACGCCGGCGAAAGCTGCGGCAATACCCGCGAGTGGATGCCTTCCTGCCGCGTAAAAGATCACGCCGCCAAGCGGTATGACGAGCACGTAACCCGCGTCGACGGCGGAGTGGCTGATTATGCCGACCAGAATGACCATTGGCGTTAGCAGCCACTTGGCCGTCACACTGAGTAGCGCGCGAAGACCGGAGTTGATAAAGCCGGTATGTTCCGCAACACCGATGCCAAGCATCGCAACGAGGACAACGCCAACCGGATGAAAATGCGAAAAGTTCGTCACCATGACCGACAGGAACTCTGTCATCGCCGAACCCGATAGCAGGCTATTGATGACGAGCGGCGCATTGGTGCGCGGATCAACAACGCTGAACGTCACATAGGAAAATATCCACGACAACACCCAGACCGCGAACAACAGCACGATAAATAGCACTGCCGGGTCGGGTAATTTGTTACCGACTCTCTCGACTGACGCGAGCATGCGAGTGGAAAGGCTGACTTTTACTTCTTCTTGTTCTTCGGACATTGGAATCTCCTGCAAGCCCGGGCCATCTTACCAGCCGCAGCTGCGCCCTTCATTTTGTTCCTTGAGGTAGCCCATGAGCGGCTCGAAGTAATCGATGATTGCTGAGGCATCCATTTCTCGAGTGCCGGTGAGCTTCTCGAGCGTGTCCTGCCATGGTTCACTTTGACCGGCTTCGAGCATGGCCTGGAATTTGGCGCCGGCTTCCTTGCTGCCGAATACAGAGCAGGACTGCAGATCGCCTTCATGGCCAGCGATTTCGCACAGAGCGCGCTGGAACTGGAACTGCAGAATGCGCGCAAGGAAGTAACGCGTATACGAGACATTGGCGGGCACGTGGTATTTGGCGCCCGGATCGAAGTCGGCTTCGCTGCGCTCGACCGGGGGCGCGATGCCCTGGTAGCGCGTGCGCATCTCCCACCATGACTTGTTGTAGTCTTGCGGCGCCACTTCACCAGAGAATACCGCCCAGCGCCATTCGTCGATAAGTTTGCCAAAAGGCAGGAATGCGATTGAATCGAGGGCCTGCTGCATTTGCCGGTTAATAACGGCCTGCGGGCTTTCCTCGGCCGACTTGATAAGACCGACATCGGCAAGGTACTGCGGTGTCATCGACAGCACGACAGTGTCGCCGATTGCCTCATGGAAGCCGCCATGAGCACCGCCCTGGAACAGCGGCGGCTGGTCTTTATAGGCGCCCTGGTAATAGTTATGGCCCAGCTCGTGATAGACCACGCGCAATTCATCATAGGTCTGCTTGATGCACATCTTTATGCGCAAATCGTTGCCGCCGTCGAGGCCCCAGGCGCTGGCGTGGCAAACAACTTCGCGGTCTGCGGGTTTCGAAAACTGCGAACGCTCCCAGAAGGTGTCAGGCAACCGCGGCATGCCGAGCGAGGCATAAAAGTTCTCGGCGGAACGCACCATCTCCTGCGGTGAGTAATCTTTGGTCTTCAACGTTGAGTCAACGTCGAGGTCCGAAACGCCCGCGTACGGTTCCATCAGGTCATAGATGAATCCCCAGCTCTGCGCCCACATATTGCCCAACAGATGTGCCGGTATTGGCCCGTCCTGCGGCACCTTTTCTTCGCCGTATACTTCACCCAGCGTGGCGCGAACATGACAGTGCAACTCGTCATACAGCGGCTTGACCTGCTCCCAGAGCCGGCCGGTCTCCGCCTGAAATTCTGCCGCGCTCATGTCGAAACCGGCGCGCCACATATCGCCGAGGTCGCTATAGCCGAGCTCATTCGCGCCCTCGTTGGCAAGTTCGACATAGCGCTCGTACATGTCACGCATCGGCGGTGAAATCTTGCGCCAGCCCTGCCAAAGCTCGAGTAACTCGTCGTAATCACGAAGCTCCTGCATCAGCCCTTCAAGCTCGGTCCCCGAAATACACTCACCGCCGCTGCGGCAGTACTTGCCCTCGCCATACATGCCAGTCAGTTCAGTTGCGATCTGTGTCAGCTCGCGACGCTTTGCCGCGTCTTTAGGTGCCGGAAGGTTCGTGCCCTGCTTCAGTAAGTCGATGGCGCGGCGGGTCTCAGGGCTGAGCTCCTGATCGTCATACTGCAGCGCTGCATCTACGGTGTTGCTGTGCCATTCGGCATAGCGCTCTCTCGCGAGCGAGCTCAGTATCGCGGTGTCTTCCGTAATGTAGGTCGCCCTGACCCACCCGGCTGCATTGAGCTCACGGCGGAGCTCCCTGAGTTCTTCGTTAACGCGCGCGACGAATTCGTCAGCGGTCTCCGTCGCCGCGGCGTCAACCGCCTGGTCGGACGCTTGCTGCGAGCACGCAACAAGTACGATCGCGAGCAGGCCGCCCGCGAACAGTTTTGCAATGGTCTTCATCTTATTTTCCTGGTTTGTGATTGCGCTTAGTGCACGCCATGCATGCCGCGCCTCAATAATGGGGAAACGAGTAGTACTAACACGCCTACGCCAAGGCCGACATACATCAGGAACTCGAAAAGTTGTGTGTACGTGGCCAAAGCGCCCGCGGAATCGACGACCTCACCGCCATGCGTGCTGACGGCCGCCATCTTGCCGAGTCGCGTTGCAACGGTCTCGGAAAGCGCCGTCGCCAGGAACCAGGTTCCCATGCTGACACCAACTACGCGGCCGATAGACAGCTTGGTCACGGCGGACAAACCGACCGGAGACAGGCAAAGCTCACCCGTCGTGTGCAACAGGTAAGCAAGGACCAGCCAGATCATCGCGATTTTGCCAGCGGCATCGGGGAACTCTGCGCCCAGCACCAGGACGCCGAATCCGAGACCGACCTGAATGATGCCGAGGCCAAACTTGACCGGCGTCGAGGGCTCGAGATTGTGTTTTGCAAGCCAGATCCAAAGCCATGCGAACGGCAGCGCAAGCAAGAAAATGAAGCCGGCATTAAGCGAACCGAATTGGGCGGCAGTAACGGTAATGCCGGCGACTTCGCGGTCAATAACACGATCCGCGAACAAGGTCATGGAACCGGCGGACTGTTCGAACAATGCCCAGAAGACGACGGTGGTCAGTATAAGGAACATCAGCACGACGGTGCGGCCAAACTCAGGAGAGTTGTGCGTCATGAAGCCGTAGATTACGAAACCGACAATAAGGGCACCGGCTGCGTAAACGGTGTACTCGGCGATCTGGACGCTGCCCGGCAGAAAACCCGGCAGATGGTTGAGGCTCGCGAGTACTGCATAAATGCCGGTCAGTATTGCAATGGCTGCAAACAGGTAGGCTGTACCATTGCCGCCTTCGGTCTTGCGATAGACCATTGCATACAGAACGATGCCGACTATCGCAGTAATAAGAAATATATTCTGCGTGGCCAGTACGACCGGCTCGTGCTGAACGAGCAGCCAGAGCAGGCCAAGCACCGGCAGGCTCAATAGGTAGATAGACCACTCGCGGCTGATTGGGCCAAACACTTTTTGTTTCAGTTGCTCGGGATCCGACGGCTCCGCGTGACCGTGTAGATATCTCTGTCCGTAAGAGAACGAGATGAGACCGATAATCATACCGATACCAGCAGCGCCAAAACCGTATTTCCAGCCAAAGGTCTCGCCAAGCCAGCCACAAAGCAGCGTCGCGGCGAATGAGCCGATGTTGATACCCATGTAGAAGATCGTGAAACCCGAATCACGGCGCGGGTCATCTTTGCTGTACAGCTTGCCAACGATCGTCGAGATGTTCGGTTTCAGATAACCGACGCCCATGACGATGAGCGCAAGCGCAAAATAGAAAACGTTCAGGGCCGCTGTATCCCGAAACATTACCGCTTCCGACAACATCGTGCCGGCCGCAAGTACTTCGCCGCTTGCGAGCGTCAGGCTTTCGGCCAGAACCGTGCCTGCCGGATAATTGATCGCCTGATGGCCCTCCACGGCCATCAATAAGTGGCCGAGCGATAATAGTATTCCGCCGAACAATACCGACTTGCGCATGCCAAGATAGCGGTCCGCAATCAGGCCGCCAATCACCGGCAGCGCATACACGAGGCCGGCATACGAGCCGAGCACATCGAAGCCGGCCGCATCAGAAAACAGGTGATATTTGGTGAGATACAGAAGCAGCAGGAATTTCATTCCATAGAATGAAAATCGCTCCCAAAGCTCTGTCGTGAAGCAGACATACAGGCCTTTAGGGTGGCCAAGAAAATCGTCGTCGCTGCTGTAGTCTTCCGCCGTGGTGGCAACGGAGTCCGTCATTATTATCTCCCCCGGCTGTAACCCGGCAACGCATTAAACACTATTTCACAGGTAACTATCTACTTGACGCGGGATTCTAAGACCCGTCGTCTGCTTCGACCTCCTCATCGTCGTCAGGTTTCTTCGAAAATACGCGCGACATGATAATGCCGGCCTCGTAGAGCAGGTAAACGGGGACAGCAAGCAATGTCTGGCTGATGATGTCAGGCGGGGTTAGAAGCATGCCGAGCACGAACGCCATCAGGAAGACATAGGGACGCGCCTTACCAAGCTTGTCCGGTGTCGTCAGCCCGGTCCAGACGACCAGCACTGTCGCAATTGGCACTTCAAAGGCAAGACCGAAAGCGAGAACGATCGTCGTGATGAAATCCAGATATGCAGAAATGTCGGTCATCATCTCGACGCCAGGCGGTGTTATGGCAGTGAAGAATCCGAACACGAGCGGAAAGACAACGAAGTATGCGAATGCGACGCCTGCATAGAACAATAAAATGCTCGACGCAAGCAGCGGAAAGGCGAAGTGCTTTTCCTTCTTATACAGGCCCGGCGCGACGAACGCCCAAACCTGATAAAGAATCACGGGCATGGCCACAAACAACGCGACAAAAAAAGTCAGCTTGAATGGCGTCAGCAGCGGCGAGGCGACAGCCGTCGCTATCATTTGCTGGCCGGGAAGAACTTTGACCAGTGGCTTTGAGACCACTTCGAATATTCGTTGCGCAAACGGAATCAGTGCTGCAAACAGAACAATGACTGAGGCGGCAATCTTGATCAGCCTGCTGCGAAGTTCAATAAGGTGCGATAGCAGCGTGCCTTCGGCGAGGTCTTCTTCCGGTTTGTCGTCGCCGTCCGTCACGCGCCTTTCTCGCTCGCGGCGTCGTCTTCGTCCGGCTGGTCGTCGCTGTCGTCGCCGTGTATCGGCGAGTAGTTGTCGTCATCGTTCGGAATGTGCGCTTCCGGTTCATCATCATCGTAGGCCGGATCCGCGGGATCGGGCGTATCAGCAGCAAAAGGAGGTGCGATCCTGGGTGGCTTGGCCTTAAAGTCGTCGTCAAAGTTCAGTTCGTCTTCGAGCTGGCGTCGCATGGAGCGCGTCATGCGACGTGCCTGGCCGATCCAGCTGCCAAGCTGGTTTGCAATCTGCGGCAAGCGTCTGGGCCCAAGCACGATGAGCCCAATCAAGATCAGGATAATGAGTTCGGAAGAGCCGACTCCGGACATGGTTTGCAGTCGACTTATGTGTCTTTGCGGGGCTCTTCAACCGGCGTGTTGTCGAAGTTGGCGTCTTCGCTCTTGTCTTCGTTTTTTTCCTGGCTGAGCTGCTCCTTCGCCTCTTCCGCATCGGTCATGGCCGAACGAAAACCCTTGACGGCATTGCCGAGATCGGAACCGAGCGAGCGAAAGCGTTTGGTGCCGAATATGGCGAGCACGATGACCAGCACGATCAGTAATTGTGGCCAGCTAATGCCTGATAACATCTTTAATCTCCTGGGGCCCTGCCCCGCAATCTTTCTTCATGATAACGCCAAAGGCGTCACAATACCGTGCTGACGGCGCACCGCAATCCCAGCTCAGCTTTCGAGCCAGAATGTAACGGGGCCGTCATTTGTTAGCCTTACCTGCATATTGGCTCCAAAACGGCCGGTTTCAACCGTTTTCAACCTCCCGCGGCAGGCATTTACGAGATGCTCGAAATAGGCCGCTCCCTTTTCCGGTGCTGCGGCCCTGGTGAAACTGGCGCGTGTGCCCTTCTTCGTGTCTGCCGCCAGCGTGAACTGCGGTACCAGCAACAAACCCAGGCCCTCGTCCACGACGCTACGATTCATGCGCTTATCCGCATCAGGAAACACCCGGTAAGTGAGGATTCGCTCCGCGAGCCGTGCAATATCTTTCTCGTTGTCATCGCGATGCACCGCGATCAGCACCAGTAGACCACGGCCAATTTCCCCAACTGCCTCGCCGTCAACAGAAACTGATGCATCGGTGACGCGTTGCAAGAGCCCAATCATTTCTCGCCGTTATTCCAATAATCGATCAAACCGAAGTCTTTATTAATGCATCAACGAGATACGAATAGCCATAGGGACAACGCACGGATGCCAAGATTCGGGTGCCATGGACGGCGTATCAGGGAGCGAGACACCTGATCGGACCAGGGAAGGAACGGGCCCCGATCGCGAGGTCGGGGCCTTTTTCGAGAACACTCCCCACTTCAGCCGCGATAATCACAGAATTACAATAATAGCGCCCACTATTGAATAAAAACATAAAAAGTAGGGCGGCTCGGTCAATGTTGTTGCGAGTTTTGGCATAAAGTGGGAGAAACGTTGTGGGATGGGGTGAATTGGCTTCGAGCACCCCAGCCAATACACTTGATCACTGGTGTGCGTTCGACAGAGAAGACAATGAAAAGAAGACAATTTGTGGGCGGCCTGGCCGCTGCGGCCAGTGTCGCTGCGTGTTCGCAGGATAGTGGCGACTGCGAGAACAGGTCGGTTGAATCAGCGAAGGCATTCCAATGGTCTTGCGTTACGTCATGGCCGCCCAAGTATCCGGGTCTCGGCATGGCGGTGGAAAACCTCGCCGACCGGATCGAGGCAGCATCGAACGGTCGTCTTAAGATCAAGGTTTACGGTGGCGGTGAACTGGTACCGGCGTTCGAGGCCTTCGATGCGGTTAGCCGCGGCACTGTCGAGATGGGCCACGATGCGTCGTATTACCACAAGGGCAAGATTGCAGCCGCACAGTTCTTTACCGCAATCCCGTTTGGGTTGAACGCTGCCGAACTTGCCGGCTGGTTTCACTATGGCGGTGGTCTGCAACTCTGGCGCGAGCTGTACGAGCCGTTCAACATCGTGCCTTTTCCCTGCGGTAACACAGGTGTACAGATGGGCGGCTGGTTCAATCGTGAGATCAACTCTGTCGATGACCTCAAGGGTCTCAAGATGCGCATTCCGGGGCTGGGAGGCGAAGTGATCAAGCGAGCGGGAGGCACACCGATTACGATTCCCGGCTCCGAGATTTTCACGTCACTGCAAACCGGTGCGATCGATGCAACGGAGTGGGTCGGCGCATACAACGATATCGCATTTGGACTGCACAAAGCGGCGAAGTATTACTACTACCCGGGATGGCAAGAGCCAGGTGCGGGTCTCGAATGCATGATAAACGCCGGGGCCTGGGCGTCATTGCCCGTCGATTTGCAGTCGATAGTCGAAGTAACGTGCCAGGCGACAACGACGGACATGTTGGCTGAGTACACGCACGGCAACGCCGTGGCATTGCAACAGTTGATTGACGACCCGAGTGTCGACGTTCGGCCTTTCCCTGACGATGTGCTGCGCCTGTTGAAATCGATTACGCGGGACATCGTCGAAGAGATGTCTGCGATTGACCCGGCATGGGAGAAGATTGCGAAGTCATATTACGAGTTCATGGAGAAGTCGACGAAGAACCAGTTCGTTACCGAAATGGCAAATTTGAAGACCCGCGACCTCTAATCTTGGGAGGAAATGACAATGCTCCGAGCACTAATTACAGCAGAATCTGAGGACGTCGGGAATCAATCATGATTCATTTGAGAAAGGGCGTTTTGCTTGCGGGTTTTTGTTTGCTCGCCGCCTGTAGCGGGGAACGGAAAGAACCCTTCCCGCTCGTCGAAGCCACAATCGCTGATATTCAAAGCGCCGTGGAGTCCGGCGAGGTGTCTTGCCGTGCGGTGATCGAGGGTTATATCAGCCGGATTAAAACATACGACCAGGCAATGGGTATCAACGCAATCACTGCGATCAACCCAAGGGCCCTTGACAGGGCAGACGAGGTTGATCGCGCAATTCAAAACGGTGAAAGCCTTCCCGCCCTTTTCTGTGCGCCGCTGTTGATCAAGGATAATTTTGATACTCATGACATGGCCACAACCGGCGGTTCCATTGCACTCATGGACAGCTATCCTCCTGATGACGCCTTTATGATCAGGAAGCTCCGTGAGGCCGGCGGCATTGTACTGGCGAAAACGAACATGGCCGAATGGGCCTTCAGTCCACGAGAGACCGTGTCTTCCTCATATGGTCGAACCGCAAATGCATATGATGTGGGCTTCGTCCCGGCGGGGTCTTCGGGCGGTACCGCGTCGGGAGTAGCCACAAGTATGGGGGTCGCCGGTATGGGTAGTGACACAGGAAATTCCATTCGCGGCCCATCCTCGCATCTGGCCCTCTTTGGAATTCGTTCTACTCTCGGATTAACCAGCCGCGACGGCGTTATCCCCCTCATCTTCGATCGGGATATTGCGGGCCCCATGACCCGCACGGTGGAAGACGGCGCCCGCCTGTTCAATGTCGTTGCAGCTTATGACCCGTCGGACACCCTGACCCTTCCGGACAAAAGGGAAGCGGATTACATGAGCTTTCTCAACCTGGATGGCCTCGAAGGGAAGCGCATTGGCGTGCTCCGAGCTCTCGTTGATCATGACGATGCCGACGAGGAAATAAAAGCTCTCTTCTATCAAGCCATTGACGTTCTGAGAGCCGCCGGTGCAACGATCGTTGACCCGTTTGAAATAAAGGACTTCTGGAAACTCACTGAAGAAATCCCGTACTGCGGCCGGTTCAGATATGACGTTGGTCGATATCTCAGCACGCTCGATAATCCGCCTCTGCTGGACGTGAACAGGGTTCTCGAAACGGGGGAATATGCTCCTGAATCCAACCGCGCGTTTGATTTTTACTCGCAATACCCATTAAACACCAATCCCGATGACTGGGATGAACCGTGCCCAACCTGGCCCAACAATCCCATGCGAAACGAATTACTTGCCAACACGATCAGGGCAATGGATGAGGCGCAACTGGACGCACTGGTTTACCCAACCTGGTCCAATCCTCCGGCCCACATTGATAAGGCAAACGAAGAATACAAAGGTGATAACAATCAGATACTGGCACCTGACGCAGGTCTCCCGGCCGTGACAGTTCCAATGGGGTTTTGGCAAAACAAATTGCCGGCTGGTCTTCAGTTCCTGGGGCGTCCTTATTCAGAAGGAATCTTGATAGAGCTGGCCTACGCTTACGAGCAAAAAACCAAGCACAGAAGGCCACCAGAAGGTTTTGGGGAAGTTCCGGAATAGATGTAATTTCTTTTGACAATCATTTTTTCAGGTGGCCGATCTCACAACTTCATCTTGTTGGACTAATGATCGAGTCTACCCGTGAGCAACGGCTGTCAACCGCCGTAAATTCGATCTGGTAGCCAGGTAACAAGGTCGGGGAACAGCGCAAGTAACAACAGCGCGAATACCTGAATTGCGACAAACGGAATGACACCGCGGTATATCTGCGATGTCGTGACTTGTGGCGGCGCAACGCCGCGCAGGTAGAATAATGCGAAGCCGAATGGTGGCGTTAAAAACGAAGTCTGCAGGTTGATCGCAATCATGATGCCAAGCCAGACCGGATCAAGACCCATGGCCAGCAATACCGGACCAACAATCGGCACGACGACAAATGTGATCTCGATGAAGTCGAGAACGAAGCCGAGCAGGAACATCACGAGCATCACGACAATAACAGCGCCGATGACACCGCCGGGCAATGCCTCGAGTATCGCGCGTACGCTGTCGTCGCCACCGAAGCCACGAAAGACGAGCGAGAAAACAGATGCACCAATCAAAATCAGGAACACCATGCTGCTGATCCTGAGCGTGTTTTGCATGACCTCCTGCAGCCGCCCAAGATGCAATTGGCCTCGCAGCACCGCGAGTAACAACGCGCCGATGGCGCCTATGCCGGCAGCCTCTGTTGGTGTTGCAAACCCGAACAGGATTGACCCTAATACAGCGAACATGAGGGCGAGGGGCGGCAGCAATGCCCGGAGGACTTGCACGTAGGTAATATTTTCGTGCGGGCCGGGTCTGTGCGCGGGCATGA
>Ga0255052_10000096_pt1 | contig 62407 bp, 58 predicted proteins | sample JV7_2_21_MG_FD_188632 | JGI IMG/M metagenome (GOLD analysis project Ga0255052, IMG submission 188632) | Seawater microbial communities from Jervis Inlet, British Columbia, Canada - JV7_2_21 | ecosystem: Environmental > Aquatic > Marine > Inlet | place: Canada: British Columbia | collected...
TATCGGCCATCACACTGATTCTTTGCGCCACTGTGCCGAGTGCGCTGGCGCAAACGTCGGATGAACAGGCCGTACGAAACACTGTCGATCGGCTACTTGTTGCTTTGGGAAACGGAGATCTCGACGCACTACCTTCTATGTTTACGACCGATGCTAACGTTGGCATTGTACGGATGCGGAAGGGCGCATGGACTACGCTTACGCAATCATTCGAGGATTGGTTCAACGCGGCAAAAGCGTCCGACCGATCTATCTTTCATGAACCCGTCGAAAAAATCTCGATTCACGTTGAGAGTGGTCATTTGGCTTTGGTTAGAGCTGAAACGACCATCGTTGTCGATGGCGAGATTCGTGCCAATAACATAGATTACTTCACGCTAGTGCGTGAACAGGATGTGTGGAAGTTCATGCACGCATCCTACATTACACTCCGCGCAAAGCCCGACTAATAACTCGGGCGACCGCTTTACACCTGATAAGAGCTACTGGTCGTCGAGGTGGATGTTGACGCGCCGGTTGCGCTTGCCCTTTTTCTCGACCTTACCGATTCGAACAGCGCCCACTTCTGACGTGCGGCGCAGGTGCGTGCCACCACAGGGTTGCAGGTCGATGCCTGCTATCTCGAGCAGACGGATGCTGCCCTTGCCACGTGGTGGCTGTACGGACATTGTTCGCACAAGCTCAGGCTGGGCATCGAGCTCTTCCTCGGTAATCCAGCGACAGCTGACCGCGTGATCTTCGGCTACAAGTGTCTGCAGCGCGGCACTGACGGCTTCCTTGTCGACCGTGTCTTCCATATCAAAATCAAGGCGACTCTTTTCAGCCGAAATATTTCCGCCGGTCACGCCATACTGAAGGACAGATCCGAGCAGGTGCATCGCGGTGTGCATACGCATATGGCGATAACGGCGATCCCAGTCCAGCACCGCATGCACAGTGTCGCCAACGCTCGGCATCGTCGCACCCTCTTCGAGCACATGACAGATAGTGCCGTCATCACCGTAACGTGTATCGACGATCGCAGCGCTGCCGCCGTCCCATGACAGGGTTCCGGTATCGCCGGGTTGCCCACCACCGAGCGGGTAGAACACGGTACGATCGAATATCAGCGCACCATCGTCAATCGCCACAACGGAGGCAGCGCATTCCCTTAGATAGGAGTCTTCGCGAAAGAGTTCGTCGGTCATGAGATTGCTTCGCTACGCCCGCAATGACGAGCGAGATTAAGCGTAAGAAGGAGTCGCGTAGGAGATCGGCGCGTTTTGCGGGTCTTTGAATGAAACTTCCTCCCAGGCCGACTCTTCGTCGAGCATCGCCCTGAGCAACTTGTTATTCAGGTCATGACCCGATTTGTAAGCGTTAAACTCACCGATGACACCGTGGCCTAGCAGATAGATGTCACCAATGGCATCGAGAATCTTGTGTATTACGAATTCATTGGCATAGCGCAAACCGTCTTCATTGAGAATCCGGTAATCGTCGAGAACGATGGCATTGTCCATGCTGCCACCGAGCGTCAGGTTACGTTCTCGTAGTGCTTCGACATCACGCAGGAAGCAGAAAGTGCGAGCGCGGCTCACTTCTTTCAGGAACGAGGTCGATGAAAAATCGATCGACGCGTCCTGCTTGAGCTTGTTGAACACGGGGTGATTGAAATACACCTCGAAATTTACTTTGAAACCATTGAACGGAACGAACTCGGCCCACTTGTCATCGTCTTCGACGCGGATCTTGCGTTTGATGCGAATGAACTTCTTTTCGGCCTGCTGTTCCTCGATGCCAGCGGACTGCAGCAGGAATATGAACGGCCCCGCGCTGCCGTCCATGATCGGCACTTCGGGCGCTGACAGGTCCACGTTTACATTATCGATACCGAGGCCAGCCAAAGCCGACATCAGGTGCTCGACCGTCGCCACTTTGACGCCGTCCCTAACCAATGTCGTGCCCAGCATGGTCTCGCCGACCAGACGCGGATCTGCTTTGATGTCGACAGGTTCGTCGAGATCAACGCGTCTGAACGTTATTCCTGAGTTTTCTGCGGCGGGCCTGAGGGTCATGTAGACCTTCTCGCCCGTGTGCAGCCCGACGCCGGTTGCCCGGATGGCCGTCTTCAGTGTTCGTTGTCTCAGCATAGACGAGAGGGATCACTTGCGCAGGTTCGGGCGAAAGACTATCACATCAACTAAAAACGTCAAGAATTCAATCTCTTAGCGAGACTGAGTCAGGTGATATCGGAGGAGCTGGTTTCGGCGGGAAGGGAATTGCCGGCCCGGGGATCCCCGGGCCGGCGAGCGGAGGTCTTACTCTGACGCGTATTAAGCTGTCAGTCAGCCTGGCGTCGCAAAAAGGCCGGAATATCCAGCAGCTCTTCTTGCAGCCCGGCATCGTCAAGGCCATCACCAACTGCGCGCTTGCGCTGCACGGTCGGCTTGTCGAGGCCATGATAATTTGGCTCGGCCGCCGTGGCCGCTGCCGGCCGCCGCACGATGCGCATCGGCGCGTCGGCGTTGGTGGCCGCATGGCCAAGTCCCGTCGCAACGACCGTGACGCGAATCTGGTCCGTCATGTCCGGATCGATGACTGTGCCAACAACAACCGTGGCATCGTCCGAGGCAAATTCCTTGATCGTGTTGCCGACTTCCTGGAATTCGCCGATCGAAAGGTCCATACCTGCCGTGACGTTGGCCAGGATGCCGTTGGCTCCGGCCAGGTTGATGTCCTCGAGCAGCGGGCTCGAGATCGCAGCTTCAGCGGCCTCGCGTGCGCGGTCCTCGCCGGACGACGTACCCGAGCCCATCATTGCCATGCCCATCTCGGCCATAACCGTGCGAACATCAGCAAAGTCGACATTGATCAGACCCGGTCGGGTGATCAGTTCAGCAATGCCTTGCACCGCGCCCTGCAGAACCTGATTGGCTGAGCGAAACGCGTCGAGCAGTGTCGTTTCGCCACCCAAGACGGTGAGCAGCTTCTCATTTGGAATTGTGATCAGCGAATCGACGTGCTTGCCAAGTTCGGCAATACCGTGTTCGGCGATCGCCATACGTTTGCCGCCCTCCATCTGGAACGGCTTGGTGACAACGGCGACCGTGAGAATGCCGAGCTCTTTCGCCACCTGAGCGACGATCGGCGTTGCACCCGTGCCGGTGCCACCGCCCATGCCGGCTGTGATGAACAGCATGTCGGCACCTTCGATGACCTCGTGAATCCGGTCGCGATCTTCCATCGCTGCCTGGCGACCGATGTCAGGATCGGCGCCCGCACCAAGTCCCTTGGTGATGTTGCAACCGATCTGTAACGCCGTGCGAACGCGGGCACTCTTGAGCGCCTGTGAGTCCGTGTTGGCACAGATGAAGTCGACACCCTCAATCCCGGTATCAACCATATGAGCCACGGCGTTGCCACCGCCGCCACCAACACCGATGACTTTGATGACAGCACTCTGGCTATGTGCATCCATTAATTCAAACATTGGTACTTCCTCCGCTTTTCGACCTCTTAATGAGCGTGTTATTGCCCGTTCTCAATTCCCTGCAAGAAATCTGCAGAACTCCTAAAACTGTCCGCTGAACCACGCCTTCATGCGGCCCCACACGTCGGTGAGGTTGTGGTTTATTGGTGTGGAACGCGTATTGCGACGCGTCAGGTTTTCGTAACCATAGAGCAACAGGCCAACGCCAGTTGCGTGAATCGGGTTGCGCACAACGTCCATCAGGCCCTCGACATACTGCGGGGAGCCGAGACGAACCGGCATATGAAAGACCTCCTCGGCTAGTTCCACGGCGCCTTCCATCTTCGCGCTGCCGCCCGTGATCACGATGCCGGCCGCGATCAGCTCCTCGAAGCCTGAGCGCCGGAGTTCGTCACGAATCAGGCCAAAAAGTTCTTCGTAACGCGGCTCGACAATCTCCGCGAGTGTCTGTCGCGCCAAGCGCCGTGGTGGCCGCTCACCGACGCTCGGCACCTCGATCGTCTCGTCCGGGTTGGCGAGTTGCGACAAGGCACAGGCATATTTGATCTTGATTTCTTCCGCGTACTGCGTCGGCGTACGCATCGATACCGCGATGTCATTCGTGACCTGATCACCGGCGATCGGGATGACAGAGGTGTGCTGGATTGCGCCGCCCAGGAATACGGCGAGATCGGTGGTACCACCGCCGATGTCCACAATGCAGGAACCCAGCTCCTTCTCATCGTCGGTCAGTACTGAATAGCTCGATGCGAGTTGCTCGAGCACGATGTCATCGACTTCGAGCCCGCAACGCTGAACACATTTGACGATGTTCTGTGCCGCGCTTTCGGCGCCAGTCACCATGTGCACCTTGGCTTCGAGCCGCACGCCCGACATGCCGACCGGTTCTCGTATGCCCTCCTGGCTATCGATCAGGAACTCCTGCGGCAATATGTGCAGAATTTTCTGGTCGGCAGGAATAGCAACGGCGCGAGCTGCGTCAATCACCCGGTCTACGTCACCTGCGCTGACTTCTTTGTCGCGGATCGCGACGATACCGTGCGAATTGAGGCTGCGAACATGGCTGCCCGCAATGCCGGTGTAAACCGAATGGATGTCGCAACCGGCCATTAGCTCGGCCTCTTCGACCGCGCGTTGGATCGAACTTACGGTCGACTCAATATTGACCACGACACCTTTCTTCAGGCCACGTGACGGACGCGTGCCGATGCCGATGACTTCGATCATGCCGTCGTCGTTGATCTCGCCGACGATGGCGACAACCTTCGACGTACCGATATCGAGCCCGACGATCAGGTTTTTGTCTCCCCGTTTCGACACTTAACGCTCACCTCGCAATGCGAGCATTTCATCCAACCCCTCTTCGGGATCGTCTACCGGTGTTCTCGAGCCGTTGTTCCAGCCAATCGTGAAGCCATTGCTGTAGCGCATGTCGACGTAGCCGATCTCGGCGACGCGGCCCGTAATAATATCGGCGACGATGTCGAGGAACAGGTCTGTGCGCGCATCGACGTCGCGGCGACCGAGTCTTACTTCGACTCCGTTATGCAGGGTCATGTCCCAGGCGCCGCGCGGATCGAGATGCACCCGTCGCAAGTCGAGGCCAACCGGGATAAGGCGATCGCGCACCTCGAGATAGCGCCTGGCAACCTCGGCCGATCGATTTTCAGGACCGCTCAGGCGCGGCAGCTCGGCCGGGATATGGCGTGCTTTTTCGACGAACAGCTCACCACGCACATTGAGCAGACCACGCTCGCCCCAGATCGCCGCCGGAACCTGTTCGGTCACGGAGATGCGCAGGCGGCTTGGCCAGCGTCGCGCCACGGTAGCCTGGTCGATCCATGGCAGCGCGACAATACTCTGCTGTATATCGGTCAGATCTACGCTAACGAAGCCGTCTTCGAGCTGGTCACTGATCGCTTCCTCGATTTGCAATGCCGTTACACGCTGAAACGGCCCACTGACTTCGATGGAGCGAATTGGTCGGTCGAGCATGCTGGCGCTGGCGTAGTACGTTGTTACGACGGCGGCAATTGCCACCAGCGGCGCAACAACATGCGCCAATCGGATTTTTGGCAACGACAAGCGCGCTGCTTTTTTAGGGGTTCTGCGTCGTGCCTGTTTACGCGTCATTGGCTGCCACCTCGATCGCGTTTATTTGAAAGGGTTCACTGACGCTCGTCTCCAGGATGCGCCAGCACAGTTCTTGGAAATCGATACCCGCCTGTTTGGCCGCCATCGGCACCAGGCTGTGACTTGTCATGCCGGGGATCGTATTGATCTCGAGTACCTGCGGCTTGCCGTCTTCACCCGTCATGAAATCGACGCGCCCCCAGCCACGGCATCCGACCTCGTTAAACGCGGCCAATGCCAGGCCGGCGTACAAAGCTTCGGTATCGTCGTCGGGCGTACCAGGGCAGTGATACTCAGTACGATCAGACTCATACTTGGCGCGGTAGTCGTAAAACACACGCGGTGTGACGATGCGAATCGTCGGCAAAGCCACGCCCTGAAGAACACCAACAGTAAACTCATCGCCGACGATGCAGCGCTCTGCAAGTGCGACGCCGCTGAATTCCAGTGCCAACGTGACAGCTTCAGACAGGTCGTCGCGATCAAACACTTTTGACATACCCACGCTCGATCCCTGCCCGGCCGGTTTTAGAATCAGCGGGAAACCGAGTTCTTCGGCCGCGAGAATGGCATCGGCTTCATGGCGAACGACGGCGTACTCAGGTGTCGGGACTCCTGCGGCTTCAAACAGGTGCTTGCTGCGTACCTTGTCCATGGCCAGCGCAGATGCCATGACACCACTGCCGGCATACGGCATGTCGAGCCACTGCAAAGCGCCCTGCAACGTACCGTCCTCACCGCCCGTGCCATGCAGCGCAATCCACACGCGATCGAATCCGGCCGCGGCAAACTCGGTGAGCGTCTTGCCTTTCGGGTCCCAGGCATGCGCATCCACACCACGCGACCGCAATGCCTTGAGCACGGCTGCCCCGGTGTCCAGCGACACCTCGCGCTCAGGCGACGTGCCGCCCAGCATCACCGCTACGCGGCCAAAGTCGGCCGCGTGCTCCACGACGATGCGTTCTTCACGCAATGTTGCGATGCGGCTCATTGCACCACCTCGCCAACGATCCGGACCTCATGCACGAGTTCGATGCCATGCGCTTCAATCACTTTCTGGCGCACGTGTTCGATCAGTTCCTCGACATCGGTTGCCGTCGCGTGATCCTTGTTGATAATGAAGTTGGCGTGCTTTTCGGATACCTCGGCGCCGCCGATGGAATATCCCTTCAGACCGGCCGCCTCGATCAACCGTGCGGCGTGATCGCCGGGCGGATTGCGGAACACCGAACCGCAACTCGGAAGGCCGAGCGGTTGCGTGCGTTTGCGCCGCTCAAGCATGTCATTCATTACTTCTATGCTCGGCGTAACATCCGCATCAAATCGGAACGTTGCTTCGATAAACCACTCATTGCTCGGGCCCGTCACGCTGCGATAGCCAACTGTGTACTCGCCCGGCGCACGCTGGTTGATGACGCCGTTTCGATCGATTGTGCAAACAGACTCGACACGCTCCCAGGTCTCGCCGCCGTGCGCTCCGGCGTTCATGGCCAGCGCACCACCCACCGTACCCGGAATACCTGCAAAGAACTCCGACGGCCCGATACCCCAGCGAATGCACTGCCGCGCCAGCTGTGTGCAGGGCAATCCGGCACCGGCGCGAACGGCGTATGTCTCGATGCGGTCTAGATCCTTGAGAATTTTCGATGCGGAAATTACGACACCGGGAATGCCACCGTCGCGCACCAGCAAATTGCTACCAACGCCAAACCAGAATACGGGTACGGCAGGGTGCAGTTCCTGCAGGAACTGCGACAGGTCTTCGAGGCTCGCCGGAATATAGAATGTTTCAGCCACGCCTCCAACACGCCACGACGTGTGCTTGCTCATCGGCTCGTTCGCCTTGATTTCACCATGCACCGATGTCTGCTCAGCGGCCATCATGAGTGCACCTTGAGATTTGGTTTGGTCGAGAGCAGATCCGGCAAGCCGGCCGCATAGGCGCCGATGTCGCCGGCACCCATCAGCAATACCAGGTCGCCATCTGCGAGCACGCTCTCGAGCACCGGCTGCAGTTCGTCCAGTGTCTCGACGAACACCGGTTCCACGGTGCCGCGCGAACGCACCGCGCGAGCGATCGCGCGGCCATCGGCGCCGGCGATCGGGTCTTCGCCAGCAGCATAGACCTCGAGAACGATCGCAACATCGGCATCGGATAAGACCGTGGCGAAGTCGTCCATGAGGTCGCGCGTGCGCGTATAGCGATGCGGCTGGAAAACGAGCACGATACGGCGCTCCGGCCAGCCGGCACGAGCTGCGGCAAGCGTGGCCTCGATCTCGGTCGGATGATGTCCGTAGTCATCAACGAGCATGACTTGGCCAGCCACGGTGTGGACTTCGCCCAGGCTCTGAAATCGGCGATCGATGCCCTCGAACCCGGACAACGCCTTGACGACAGCTTCGTCGCTGATTTGCAGTTCGTCCGCAACGGCAATCGTTGCAAGCGCATTCCTGACGTTGTGCATGCCAGGCAGATGCAGCTCGACACGCAGCGGCTCACGATCGCTGGGACGAACAACATCGAAGTGTGAGTGTTGCTGTGTGAATTCAATATTCTCGGCGCGCACGTCGGCTTCATCGTTGATACCGTAGGTCACGACCGAGCGACCAATGCTGCCGATAATTTCATTAACGCCCGGATCGTCGCTGCACATCACGGCCAGGCCATAGAACGGCAGGTTATGCAGGAACTCGATAAAGCCCGTGCGCAATTTCTCGATGTCGCCATCGTAGGTGGACATATGGTCGGCATCGATGTTCGTCACGATAGAGAGCATCGGTTTGAGATGAACGAACGAGGCATCGCTCTCATCGGCCTCCGCGACCAGGTAATCGCCCTGCCCCAGTCGTGCGTTCGCATCGGCACTTTTCAGTCGCCCGCCGATTACGAACGTAGGGTCCAACCCTCCCTCGGCCAGCACACTGGCAACGAGACTTGTCGTCGTCGTTTTGCCATGCGTTCCGGCCACCGCGATCGAATATCGAAACCGCATCAGCTCGGCGAGCATTTCCGCTCGCGGCACGACCGGCATCAGGCGCTCTCGCGCTGCTGCGACTTCGGGATTGGTTTCATCGACCGCACTGGAAACGACCACGGCGTCTGCATGCTCGATGTTTGCTGCAGCGTGGCCGATGAATACGGTGGCGCCTTGTTTCTCCAGGCGCCGTGTCTGTTCGTTAGCCTTGAGGTCGGAGCCCTGGACCTTGTAGCCCAGGCTCAGCATCACCTCGGCGATACCGGACATGCCGGAGCCTCCGATGCCAACAAAGTGTACGCAGTGAATTCGTCGCATTTGTTTGATCATGCGGCGACTCCCGCCTGCTCGAGGCAGAGTTCAGTGATTCGGGACAGCGCACGCGGCTTGTCCAAGTCGTGCGCTTTTTCGGCTTTATCGAGTAGATCATCGCGATCGGTCAGCCATTCGCGCAGCTGGCCGGCGAGCACATCGGCGTTCAACATGCTCTGGTCGATAATGACGGCAGCGCCTGCATCGGCCATCGGCCTTGCGTTAGCGGTCTGGTGGTCATCCACTGCGCCCGGGTACGGCACGAACAGCGCCGGCAGGCCAACCGCACACAATTCCGCGACCGTGAGGGCACCGGCACGGCACACAACGAGGTCTGCCCAGCCATAGGCCGATGCCATGTCTTCGATGAACGGCACGAGTTCCACATCGACGCTGCTGGCGTCGTAGGCCTCACGAGCTTGTTCGAGCGTGCGCTCACCACATTGATGGCGAACGACTGGCCGCTCCGACGCCGGCAGTTTCGCTAATGCCTCGGGGACCGTTCGGTTCAGTGCCAATGCGCCCTGGCTGCCGCCGAGGACGAGCAGCCGTAGCGGACCTTGCCGGGCCTTGTATCGTTCGGCAGGGACCACAACAGCTGCGATGTCTTCACGCACCGGGTTACCCACGGTTTCCGCGTGAACACTGGAATTAAAACTGCCCGGGAAGGCTTGCAGCACAACCCGGGCAAGACGCGCCAGAAGACGGTTTGTGAGGCCGGCAGCCGCATTCTGCTCATGAATGACGAGCGGCCGGCGAGTGAGCCAGGCGGCAAAACCGCCCGGCCCGGAAACGAAGCCGCCCATGCCCAGGACGGCAGCAGGACGACGACGTGCAATAACGATCAGTGACTGGATCAATGCCAACGCGAGCTGGAACGGCGCGATCAGCAACGCAATGACACCCTTGCGGCGCAGCCCCTTGACGCTGATCCATTCGATGTCGATGCCCGCATCGGGTACGACCCTGGACTCGAGACCACGATGCGTGCCGAGCCAGACGATGTCCTGCGAATGCGATGCAAGGGAGCGCGCGACCGCCAGCGCCGGGTACACGTGTCCGCCGGTACCGCCTGCCATGACGAGTATTGGCCGATTCATGGGCCGCCCGCTCATCGTTTCTTCCTGCGTTTGCGATTGACCGGTTTGGCATCAACCGCAAGTTCGTGATGAATACGAAGCAACAGGCCGATGGCGATCATCGCAACAATCAGGCTACTGCGGCCGTAACTGATCAAGGGCAATGTCAGACCCTTGGTCGGTAACAGACCCATGTTCACACCAACATTGATAAAGGCCTGCAGTCCGAGCCAGGTGCCAAGACCAATAGCGAGGTAGGCTTCGAAGAACCGCTCGGTATCGGCCGCACGCATCGCGAGTTTGAAAACGCGCCAGAGAAGTGCCGAAAACACCGCGATGAGTACAACCGAACCGAGCAGCCCGAATTCCTCGGCGAACACGGCAAAGACGAAGTCCGTATGCGCCTCAGGTAGGTAGAAAAGTTTTTGTACGCCGTTACCGAGACCAACGCCGACCCACTCGCCACGGCCAATGGCAATCAGTGACTGGGTCAACTGGAAGCCGGAGTTATAGGGGTCCGCCCAGGGATCGAGGAAGCCGGTCAGGCGATTCAGACGATAGGGCGATGTCAGCGTTAGTGCGACGATGGCAATGACTGCTGCCGAGAAGAACAGCACGAAGTCACGAATCCTGGCGCCAGCGACGAACAACATGACGAGGGCTGTTGCGAGCAACACAATGGCAGCGCCGAAGTCCGGCTCTGCCAGCAGCAATGCACAACCCAGGCTCAATACGAGCATGGGCCGCAGGAAGCCGACGAACTGATCCCGTAAAGCCTTTTGCTGGCGCACGACGTAACCGGCGAGATAGATCAGCAGACACAGCCGTGCCGGCTCCGACACCTGCAAGTTCATGATGCCGAAACGCACCCAGCGAGTAGCGCCATTGACCTCATAACCGATGCCCGGAACGAGAACAACACACAACAGCGCCAGACCAATCAGCAGCATCAGGAAACCGAGCCTTTGCCAGACTCGCATTGGCACGAACAGGCAAAATGCACCGGCGGCGATGCCGATGGCCGCGGCGACGAGCTGCCGCTGCAAGTAGAAGAATGGATTACCAGTGACATTGTCCGAGATCGTGATTGACGCCGATGCCAGGATCACGAAGCCACCAAGCAACAGCGCGAGGAACAACGTCAGCAAGACCGGATCGAGCTTGAGCTCGGTCTTCAGGCGTGCCGGGAACGGCATGATTGTGCTTCGGGACGCGACAGTCATCGTGACAACGCTCCCACTGCGGCACTGAATGCCTCGCCGCGCGCACCGTAGTTATCGAACTGGTCGAAACTCGCACATGCAGGAGCGAGCAATACGGTGTCGTCGGATTCCGCATAGGTGGCCGCCTGGCACACTGCATCGTCCATATCGCGGGCGAAGTAAACAGGCATCACCGTATCGATCGCGTCGGCGATGGCTTCCGCATCCGTTCCGAGCAGGACGGCAGCGCGTAGCTTGCCCTCGAGTGCCGCAGCCAGCTCGCTGAAATCGCCACCCTTGCCTTCACCGCCAGCAACGAGGACCACGCTGCCATCAATTGACTGGATCGATGCAACAGCGGCGGCAACATTGGTCGCCTTTGAGTCGTTGACGTAGTCGACTGCGCCTTTGCGCGCTACATGCTGCATGCGATGGGGCAGCCCTGGAAACTCGCTAAGAACCTGCAGCATCGCGCCCATGTCGAGATTGAGCAGCTCGCCCGCAGCAAGAGCTGCCAGGGAATTGGCCTGGTTGTGCTTGCCGACCATCTTCATATCACTGATCGCGATCAACAGAGTGTCGCCGCGCGCCAGGTAGACATCATCGTCATCGCGACGAATGCCATATTGACCATCGTCCGGCTCGTCCAGTCCGAATGTGATGACATCATCAATATGGTTGGCGGATGCGACCGCTTCATCATCGACGCGATTGACCACAGCCGACCTGGCCTGACGATAGATGCGGTACTTCGATTGCCGGTACTCGCTCTCGTCCGCATGCCAATCGAGATGATCCGGTGAGACATTCAACAGAACCGCAACATCGGCCGGCAGCGTTTCGGTGCGTTGCAACTGGAAACTCGACAGCTCGAGCACGTAGATGTCGGGTTCATTTTCGGCAAGCAGATCCAGTGCGGGTTCACCGAGGTTGCCCCCGGCCAACACCGCGCGGCCGTCAGCACGGCACATGTGGTACAGCAGTGTCGTCACGGTGCTCTTGCCATTCGATCCGGAGATAGCGGCAAATGGCGCCTTCGCATCACGGGCAAACAGTTCGATATCAGAGATGACTTCGAGCTTCTTCTTGCGCGCCTTTTTCAGCAGGTCGTTGTCGTCGGCGACACCCGGTGAAACGATCAACCGATCGATACCGCCAGGCAGTCTCGACTTGCCGAGTTGTATCTCGGTGTCTGGCCAGGACTCCTGAAGCTCGTCGAGACCCGGCGGCTCATTGCGACTATCCACAAAAATGGCGTTGCGATCATTACGCTGCAGATAACGTGCGATCGACAGCCCGGTAGCCCCGAGACCGAAGACGAGATCTTTGCCCATGGCAGCGGCGTTCTTTTTGGCTTTTTTCTTTGCGGCATTCATCGGATTTTGAGACTCGCCAGACCGATCAGTACGAGAATGACCGTGATGATCCAGAAACGAACAATGACCTTGGGCTCCGCCCAACCCTTGAGTTCGAAGTGGTGGTGCAACGGCGCCATGCGAAACACGCGCTTGCCCGTCAGCTTGAACGAGGCGACCTGGATAATGACCGAGAGTGTTTCCACGACGAACACGCCGCCCATGATTGCGAGGACAATTTCCTGGCGAACGACGACGGCCACGACACCGAGTGCAGCGCCCAACGACAGCGCACCGATGTCGCCCATGAAGACTTGTGCCGGGTAGGTGTTGAACCACAGGAAGCCGAGGCCGGCGCCCGCCAGGGCCGCGCAAAATACGAGAATCTCACCCGTGCCCGCTACGTATGGAATTCCGAGATAGTCGGAGAAATTGACGTTGCCCGTGACGTAAGCAAAAACGCCTAACGCGCCGCCAACCAATACCGTCGGCATGATGGCGAGTCCGTCGAGACCATCGGTCAGGTTTACGGCATTGCTAAAACCGACAATAAACAGGTAAGTGACGACAATCTGGAACACGCCGAGCGGAACGGTCAGGTCCTTGAAATAAGGGATCAGCAGTGACGTCGCCGTATCCAGGGTGCCATCGGCCTCGGCAAAGTAATAGAGTGCGACGGCAGCAATAATCGCGGCCAGGGACTGCCAGAACAGCTTTTGTTTTGCCGAGATGCCAGCCGGGTCCTGCAGAACCAGCTTCTTGTAATCGTCAACGTATCCGATAACACCGAATGAGAGAGTCACGAACAACACGATCCAGACGAATGTGTTGTCGAGGTCGGCCCACAAGACTGTGCTAACAGCAATCGCCGTCAGTATCAGTGCACCGCCCATCGTTGGTGTTCCGGCCTTGATCAGGTGCGTATCGGGTCCTTCCTCACGTACCGGTTGTCCCACCTGGTTGACACTGAGCTTCGCAATCATGCGCGGCCCGATGACAAACGACAGAACCAGCGCCGTCAGTGCGCCGAGGATGGCGCGCATCGTCAGGTAGTTGAACACGTTGAAGCCCGATTCGAATTGCGCCAGGTATTCCGTGAGATAAAGCAGCATCGTCAGGCTCCTTTTCTCATCGGTTCGACTTCGCGCACAGCGTCGACAACACGTTCCATCCGCATGCCACGCGATCCCTTCACAAGCAGATTCACCGTCTCGTTCAGGCCCGTGGTCACGGCGTTGACCAGCGCGTCCGGTGAAGTGTACGCGGACGCCCCATCACCAAATGCTTTGCCGGTCCTGGCGCTGAGTTCGCCCAACGTAAACAGGCGATCGACGCCGCTTTCCCGAATGGCCTCGCCTACGTCATGGTGAATGCGCTCAGCGTCGTCACCGAGCTCCAGCATGTCGGCAAGCACGAGCCAGCTTTCACCACCCAGCGATGCCAGGAATTCGGCTGCCGCGATCACCGACAACGGATTTGCGTTGTAGCTGTCGTCGTACAGTGTGGATCCGTTCAACCCCGGCAGCGGTGCCATTCGGCCGGCAACCGGAGTGACTGACTCGAGTGACGTCTTGATCGCCTCCGCCGAAACGTCGAGGGCCGATGCCACGGCCGCGGCGGAACAGGCATTACGTACGTTGTGCGCACCTGCAAGTGGCAGAGTCAGCTCGATCGTCGCGTCGAGAAGGTGCATGGTGAAGTGCGTTTGCCCTTTGCCGGTTTCGATCTGGTCCGCACGAATATCGGCGCCTTCGTCGAATCCGAAGCTGATCACATCGACACCCTCGACAAGCGATAGCCAGTACGGGTAATACTCGTCATCCGAATTCAGCACAGCGACACTCGGCCGCGGTTCGCCAAGAAGAATTTCGGCTTTGGCGCGAGCAACGCCTTCAATGGACCCGAACCCTTCGAGATGCGCAGCCGCAGCATTGGTTATTACAACCACTTCCGGACTTGCCAATTCGGTCAGGTAGGCGATCTCACCAGCATGGTTGGCGCCCATCTCGAATACGCCGTAGCGATGCGAGGTGTCGATACGCGACAACATCAGCGGCAGACCGATGTCGTTATTGAGATTACCTTCGGTCGCCAGTGTCGGCGCGGCCGAAGAAAGACAGGCTGCAATCAGTTCCTTCAGTGTTGTCTTGCCGTTGCTGCCGGTAACACCGATGACAGTGATGGAGTGCTGATTGCGCCACGTTGCACCCAGCTGGCCGAGCGCGAGACGTGTGTCTTCGACTTCGATCTGCACGACAGCTTCATCGGTGAGGGACGCCACGACAGCACCCGCAGCGCCTTTGCCACCAGCGTGATTGACGAACTTTCTGCCATCGAAATTCGGGCCCGATAGAGCGACGAATAATTCGCCTTCAGAAATTGTTCGTGTGTCCGTACTGACGCCATCGAAGTCAGCATCGTCGCCGTGCAAGGTGCCGTTCATGGCCGCCGCTGCGAATGAGAGCGTCGCATTCATGACGTTCGCTCCGCGCGCTGCGACAGGTTGCCAAACGCCGCTCCGTAATCCGAGAAATCGATGCGCCTGTTGCCGATAAGCTGGTAGTCCTCGTGACCCTTGCCGGCCACCAGGATGACGTCATCAGGCGCCGCCTCGCGAACTGCGTAAGCAATCGCGGTGGCACGATCCTCGATCACATCGACGCGCTCCGGACTTGCAAGTCCAGCGACGATGTTGTCGATGATTGCGGCCGGATCTTCGCCACGCGGGTTATCGCTCGTAACGACGAGCCGGTCGGCGCGACGCTCGGCCATACCGCCCATCTGCGGCCGTTTGCCAGAGTCCCGGTCACCGCCGCAACCGAACACGCACCATAGCTTGCCTTTGCAATGCGCCCGCAATGCACTAAGTGCCACGTCAATCGCCTGCGGCGTGTGTGCATAATCGATAAAGACAGATGGCAACGCACCTGTGACGTCCACCTGCTCCATACGCCCAGGCGGTGCGCCTACCGAAGCCAATGTGGCACAGGCCTCGTTCATCGACACGCCGTGCTTGAGCAGCGCAGCGAGAACAATGACGGCGTTCGCCACATTGAAGTCGCCGGGCAAGCGCAGACTGAACTCGCCGATCCCCCAGGAGCTGTCCACCCGCACCTGCGATCCCGCGCCGCTTGCAACGACCGACCGAACAAAAACGTAGGGATGTCCATTGGACACACGATCGAATCGCGTCGAAACAGTAACAACATCCTGGCCGCAACGACCGGCGAGTTGTGCCCCGAACTCCGAGTCGAGATTGATGATCTTGTTGCGCGCCGGATGCTCGAGAAAAAGCTTCGCCTTGGCCTCGGCATAGCGCTGCATGTCGCCGTGGTAGTCGAGGTGGTCCCGACTCAGGTTCGTGAACAGCACAGTATCAAACTCCACGCCATCGACCCGACCCTGTGCAAGTGCGTGGGACGATACTTCGATAGCGGCCCACCCGGCCTCTTCGTCGCGAAAACCTGCCAGGCGCCGGTGCAACTCGACGGCGCCTGGCGTTGTCATGCCCTCGCCGCTTTCAACCTCGCCGATGCCGGCGCCGAGCGTACCGATGTAACCGCAGGTCTCGCTGAGAAGCTCACAAACCTGGGCGACTAACCAGGCCACGGTGGTCTTGCCATTGGTGCCGGTAACGCCGATGACATTGACAGTCTCTGACGGCCGACCATAGAAACGGTTGGCAATTTTTCCGAGCTGGCTGGCGAGGTCAGGAACGGCAACCATCGGAACACCGACCTCAGCCTGCGGCGCTTCTGCAGTAGACGAGTCCCATGCGATCGCTGCAACACCGGCCGTGACGGCATCCGAGATGTAGTCGAGCCCGTGGCTCGACGCACCACCGCAGGCCAGGAACAGGTCACCACGATTTAACGCGCGGCTGTCACTGCATATGTCTGTGATCTCGATCGCCGGCGCATCTGCAAACCCCTGCAGCAATTCAGCCAGGTTCATTTTCGTAGTCAGATGTTCCGCCGGCATGCTCATTGACTCATTGCCTGCATGGCGCTGCCCGGGTCGCGGGCAGGCATCGCGTCGGGTGGTATGGCCAGCAGCCGCAAAGACTCGGCCATGACATCGGCGAAGACCGGCGCGGCAACGTCGCTGCCGTAATACAACTCACCCGTCGGTTCATCGATTACGACCACGGCAGCCAGCCGCGGGTTACTGGCCGGCGCCAGGCCGGCAAAGATGGATATGTACTTGTCCTCCGAGTAGCCACCGACCGCAAACTTCCAGGCGGTACCAGTCTTGCCAGCAATGCGATATCCGGCGACCGCGGCTTTCGTCCCTGTGCCGCCGGGCCTGACTACTTCTTCGAGCATGCGGCGCACTGCCGTCGCGGAATTGACGGCCATGACCTGCTCACCTTCGGGAGTCGCTTCCAGCGCGACAAGCGAGACCGGCCGGAACATGCCGTCGCTGCCAAGTACCGAGTACGCCTGCGCCAGCTGCAAGGGCGTGACAGAAACGCCGTAGCCGTAGGCAAGCGTTGCCTGGTTGATTGGCCGCCAGTGATTGAAGTGCGTCAGCAGGCCAGCAGACTCACCAGGAAATCCGCTCGACGTCAGCGAACCCAAACCGAACCGGGTCATCGTTGTCCAGAGCTGGTCTGGCTCGAGCGACATTGCGAGCTTGGTAACGCCAACATTGCTGGAACGCGCCAGAATTGTCGTCAGGCTGATGCGGCCGAGGTTACGACTGTCCTCGATAGTTTTCGGCCCCACGACGACGAAGCCCGGGGCAGTATCAATAATGCTGCTTGGCCTGTAGTCGCCACTGTCGAGCGCCGCGGCAACGATCAGGGGCTTGATGCTCGACCCGGGTTCAAAGATGTCGGTGATCGCACGGTTACGATAGCGCTCTGCAGAGAACTGGGAACGGTCATTCGGGTTGTACGTTGGCTGGTTGACGATCGCCAGAATCTCGCTGGTCTGCACGTCGAGAATTACAATCGATCCTGACTCGGCATTGTGCTGCTGTATTGCCGCCTTGAGCGTGCGATAAGCCAGGTACTGAATTCGAAGATCGATACTCGTGCGCAGTTCCTTGCCGTGATGCGACGGGCGTATGCTTTCGACGTTTTCGACTGAACGACCGAGCCTGTCCTTGAGCACACGCTTGGCGCCCGACTCGCCAGCCAGCCAGTGATTGAAGGCCAGCTCCAGCCCTTCCTGGCCTTCATCGTCAATGTTCGTAAACCCGACGAGATGCCCGGTGACTTCACCAGCCGGGTAATAGCGCCGGTACTCGCGCTGCACATTAACGCCAGGTAGTTTCAGCGCCAGCACTTGCTCGGCCTGCTCGGGACTCAGGTGGCGTTTCAGATACAGGAACTCCTTGTTCATGCTCCGCGTAACGCGCCGCATGAGCTGTTGTGAATCCACACCCAGCACACGCGCAAGATGCGGTACGCGGTCAACTGCCGGAGCGAGTTCCTTGGGGTTTGCCCAGATGCTGTCGACGGGCGTGCTGATTGCCAGGGGTTCACCATTGCGGTCCGTTATCATGCCGCGGTGCGCCGAGATTTTTTCCGTGCGCAGGTGACGTGTGTCGGCCTGCTGGTTAAGGAAGTCCTTGTTGAATACCTGCAATTGCACCGCGCGCGTGACAAGCGACACTGCCACCAGCACGAAGAGCACACTGACCAGCGTCAATCTGCCTTTGATACGCCTTGCAGTCTGTTGTTTTGTCTCGGCGCCGCGTGTCATGGACGTTCAATAACGTAGATTTCCGAAGCAACGGGTCGCACCAGCGCCAGGTCGTCCGTGGCAACCTGTTCGATGCGTGCATGAGTGGCCCAGGTACTTTGTTCGATCTGCAGTTGTCCCCATTCGATGTTCAGTTGATCGCGCTCATGCGTGAGCGCTTCGAGTTCGACAAACAACTTTCTCGATTCGTGTTTGGTGTAGACCAACGCCATTGCGCTCATGACGCAGACCACGGCGAACACGAGGACAAGTAAAAATGGCTGGCCTGTGCGGGTCACTTGCATCACATCCGCTCCGCGACGCGTAAGCGCGCACTGCGTGCCCGGACATTTGCTGCAATTTCCTCGGCCGTCGCCGTGATCGCCTTGCCCACCTGGCGCAGCTTGGGCCGATACTCTTCAGGCACGTCAGGCATGCCACGATACTGTTCGGCTTCGCGTGCGTGATCGCGGATGAATCGTTTGACGACGCGATCCTCGAGTGAATGAAAGCTGATCACACATAGGCGACCGCCTGAGGCGAGTACATCGAGTGACTGCGCCAACACGGCCTCGAGTTGTTCGAGCTCGCGATTGAGAAAAATCCGAATTGCCTGGAAGGTCTTGGTTGCCTGATGCTTTTTGCGAGTGTGCGCGGGAATGACGGATGCCACGACATCGGCCAATTGCTTCGTTGTCTGCAAAGGCTCGCTGGCGCGCGACGCGACGATGGCTCGCGCAATGCGGGCCGCCTGCGATTCTTCACCAAATTGTTTGAGAACTCGCCTCAACTCTCGCTCTTCCACTTTTTGCAGCCACTCGCCGGCAGAGATGCCTGACTCCGGGTCCATGCGCATGTCCAGAGGTCCGTCGCGAAGAAAACTGAAGCCGCGCCCGGCTTCATCGAGTTGGGGTGATGAGACACCGAGGTCGAGGAGCAATCCGTTGACCCGGCCTGCGAGCCCTTTTTCTTCAATTCTTTTGCCCAGTTCTTCAAAGTCACTCCTTAACAGCTCGAATCGCGAGTCGTTCTGCAGCGCCGCGTCTGCTGATGCAATGGCTTGCGGGTCCCGGTCGATCGCAATGAGCCGGCCCTCGCTTCCTAATTGCTGCAGAATGGCGCTGCTGTGTCCCCCACGTCCGAAAGTCCCATCGACGTACAAACCGTCTTCTTTTGTATCCAGCCCTTCGAGGACCGGCCCCAGCAGCACCGGCACATGCGCGTTGCTGCTCATGGATGAAGAGCGTCCTAGAACGAGATCGACTCGAGGTCAGGCGGCAGCTCGCCGTCATCGTCCTCGCTGAGCCATGCGTCTCGTTTCTCGTTCCAGGTTTCTTCGTCCCAAAGTTCAAACTTGTTGCCTTGCCCTATGAGCATCGCGGCCTTATCGAGACCTGCGAAGTCGCGCAGCTCGCGCGACACGAGGACTCGGCCGCTGCCGTCCATCTCAACCTCGGTTGCGTAACCGACCATGATGCGCACGATGTTGCGTGCGGTTTTGTTCATGCTCGGCAAGCGCACGAGCTTGCGTTCAAGTTCTTCCCAGTCGGGTAGCGGATAGACGAGCAGGCAGTGGTCCTTGTCGACAGTGACAACGATTTGGCCATCACAACGGGCGGCCAGCCGCTCCCGATACCGGGTCGGTATTGCCATACGCCCTTTGGCGTCCAACGTGACTTTGGTAGCCCCTCGAAACACAGCGCGACAGGTGGCCCCGGTTTCGCTCTTCTGGCGCGAATCCTGGGCAGGACACCCATTTCCTCCCACTTTTACCCACTTTTCAACACTATAAGGTCGGCGTATCGGGAGCGTCAACAAGCCCTGGCAATTAGTTGTTGTTGTACAGGGACTTAGGGGCTTTTGGGTGGCCCAATTCGGGCGAATTGTGGCAGCTCTGGCGCAAGGAAAATCAAATGCTTAGCGACACTTTCTAGATATCGTCTGAATTTCCGGTCGGGAAGCGGCGACAGAGCGGCTTTTCGGGTGATTTCGATCCTGATTTGCGCGGCGAGCGCGTATTATCCATCAACAACCGAAGGGTAGTCAATAACGCATTGATTTTTATGAAAAAAAATGGATCGAGAAATCAGGAGCCGGCAATAAGCCGGGTTCTGTCTAGAGCAATCATTCATCTGGGACAGCCGTCACCGACTGCCTCTAGCAACCTACCCGGAAGCCCGCTCGGAACCGGCGGCGGCCGAAGCCATGCTTCCCTATTTGGTCTTGCTCCAGGCGGGGTTTACCGTGCCGCGAGCTGTTACCAGTCGCGCGGTGCGCTCTTACCGCACCTTTTCACCCTTACCGGCCCTCGTGAGAGGACCGGCGGTATATTTTCTGTGGCACTTTCCATGGGCTCACACCCCCCAGGTGTTACCTGGCGCCTTGTCCGAAGGAGCCCGGACTTTCCTCTGCAAACCAGAGGTTCACAGCGATTGCCTGGCCGACTCCTGACTTCTCGGGCGAGCGATTCTACAGGTCCAGGAGCCTCTTATACAGGGCGTTTCGCTTCTCGCCAGTGACTTTCGAGACGATTCTTGCCACTTCTTTGTCCGGCAATTTCCCAGATAACTCAACTAGCAGACGATCGACCTCCAGCGATGAACTACCGGCGTCACCGCCTTCGACGATAACAACCAGCTCGCCTTTGTGAGGAATTTCCTCAGACGCGACGTGTTGTGCCAGTTCGCTCAGCATCGCACTAACTCCCTGTTCATGCATCTTGGTGAGTTCTCGCGCAACAAAAGCTCTGCGCTCGCCGCCGAATATATCTACCAGGTCGTTGAGGCAATCCTGGATGCGATGCACCGACTCGAAGAACACGATTGTTCGCGTTTCGTTGACCAGATTTGCCAGCGTATCGCAGCGTGCTTTTTTCTTTGCGGGCAGGAATCCCTCGAAACAGAATCGGTCAGTGGGTAACCCAGCAACGGACAGTGCTGCTGTCAGTGCACTCGGCCCGGGAATCGGTGCAACGGTTATGTCCGCATCATGAGCCGCACGCACAAGCCGGTAGCCGGGATCACTGATCAGGGGAGTGCCGGCATCGCTGACGAGCGCGATGTTTTTGCCCGACTGCAACTTATCGATGAGTGCCGCCGCGCGATCCGCCTCGTTGTGATCGTGTAATGCCAAAAGCCGCGTTTTGACCCCGAAATGCGATAGCAATCGCCCGGTGCGGCGGGTATCCTCGGCGGCAATGAGATCAACCTCCGCGAGCGTCTGGCGTGCTCGTGGTGACAGATCCTCGAGGTTGCCGATCGGCGTTGCCACAATAAAAAGTGTGCCGCTCATTGACTCTCTTCGACCTTACACTGTGCTTTGGCTATGACGAATTTCAGACATCCTGCCCGTGATCGAAGCTCCGTGGCAAGCATTGCGCTGCTGCTGGTTCTGTCGCTATTGCTCGGCGCATGCGCTACACCCGGTGGCTACAGTAGTGGCGTGCCCGGCGAGAGTCGAGCAGAACGCCTGGCTGCAAATGGCCAGCATGATGATGCCGCGCGAGCATATGTCGGACTCGCCGCCGAAGCTTCGGCAATGGAACGCGACCGGCTGACTCTGCTTGCAGTGGAACAATGGCTCGACGCAGGGGAAGCCAACCGCGCTCGCAGAACGTTTCGTGGTGTGCCAACGCCTGTCTCGTCGGAGCTGCGCCCGCTTTGGAGTACAAATTCGGCGGCATTATCACTTTATGCCGGTGACGCGGACGACGCACTCGAAATTCTCGAAGCGATGAGCCGCCGGTCTCTGAGTGAGCGCCATCGTTTGCGCGTCGAAGCATTGCGTGCCGATGCCTGGATTCAGAAAGGCGATCCGGCGCGCGCCGTCGAGCTCATGACACAGCGCGAATCGTGGCTGCATGATCGCCGCAGTATCGAGCAGAACCGGCAGCGGCTATGGCAGGGACTGCTCGTCAGCGCCCCGCAACAACTTCGTGCGGGCGTCGACATGACACTGGACCCCGAGGTTCGCGGCTGGCTGGAGATTGGTTCTCTGGCGGCGTCGACAGGCCAGCAAGGCATTGGCTGGATAAACGGCGCCGTGCGCTGGCGCGACACGAATCCAACGCACCCGGCAATGACCATTGTGCGAGAGCTGGGCCTGCCGGATGAGCTGACGATCGACTATCCGCGACAAATCGCACTGCTGTTGCCGTTGACGGGCCGCTGGGCCAGCGCAGGCAATGCCATCCAGAACGGCTTCCTGGGCGCCTATTTTTCCACAGCGGCCGGCCTCGACGAACAGCAAACCCTGCGCGTCTATGATGTTGATGGTGAAGGTGGTGCCACTGCTGCCTATGCAGCCGCCGTTGCCGATGGTGCCGAATTCGTGATCGGACCCCTGCTGCCGAAAAACGTTGTTGAACTGGCCAACGACATCCTCGTACCGGTGCCGGTACTGACGCTCAACTACTTGCCAGAAGATACGCTGGCGCCGCCCGGTCTGTATCAGTTTGCCCTCGCGCCCGAAGATGAAGCGCGCTCCGCGGCCGAACGAGCGATTGCTGACGGGCATGTTCGCGCTGTTGCGCTTGTGCCAAGTAATGACTGGGGCCAACGCGTACTTCGAAGCTTCGACGAAGAGTTCAAAGCCCTGGGTGGCACATTGCTCGACTATCGCATGTACACCCCCGGCATCCAGGATTTCTCGAACACGATCGAGGACCTGATGGGCTTGTCCGGCAGCTTTCGCCGCTATCAGAGGCTGCGTGCCAATCTCGGCACGCCGTTGCAATTCGATCCGCGTCGGCGTCAGGACAGTGAATTTATTTTCCTCGCTGCCGATGCGCCGGCTGGCCGCCTGTTGAAGTCGCAATTGAAATTCCATTATTCGGGCGACCTTGCGGTGTATTCGACGTCGTCGATCAACGCTATGGATGGCCGTTCGAACTCCGACCTCAATGGCATTATGTTCTCCGATACGCCGTGGATCATCGCGCCACAGAGTTGGATCGAGAGCCTGCCACCCTTGTATGCGAAGTACTGGCCCGGTGAACGCCGACTCGGCCGGCTACATGCAATGGGCTATGACGCATACCAGTTGATAGCCGGCTTGTTCGCTGCGCGAATGGGCCCTATGCAGGAAATCGATGGCGCCACGGGCAAACTATATCTCGACGATGATGGCCGCATTCGACGCAAACTCGCCTGGGCGCAGTTCCAAAGCGGCGAAGCCGTCGCCCTGCCGGACCTCGAGCCCAGCGGCGGACCAATCCTGGACATCAGTGACGATGCCGAATTGATGATGCCCGAATCCGCGGACGAAGAAGCGTGGTCCGAGTCGACACGCGAACTGTAGGATTTGACGCCGAGCAACTTGCAGAGCAGTTCCTGAGACGACAGGGCCTGGTTGCCGTAACAGAGAATTTCCGTTGCCGCATGGGTGAGATCGACCTCATCGCCAGAGACGGCAACTGCCTGGTTTTTGTCGAGGTCCGTTACCGAGGCGCCGGCTCATACTCCCGCGCCGGCCTCACAGTCGACATTCATAAACAACGCAAACTCATACGTACAGCCGCACTTTATGTCGCGAAGCGCCCGCAATTCGCGAACAGCATCATGCGATTTGATGTCGTCGCAATTGATGCCGACGAGCGTGGCGAAACAACGATCGACTGGATCAAAGATGCGTTCCGGCCGGGCGACTCCCGATTGTAGTTACCGCCATCCGGCAGTTAGCCACATTACACGACGCGCCTCACGGGATGCTTATCGACCTCATGGCTCGCTGCGCTGCGCTTTACTTCGGTCGCTAAGCATCCCGCTTCGGCGGTCCCGTTAAGCTCACCGGAGGCCGAGGGCGGGATCTTTGTTGCCGGTAGTAAAGCGGACCAAAGGGAGCCATACCGGCAACAAAGATGCCGTTCTCGAGCCTGTGTAGATAAGCCAATCGCCGGATGGCGAGTTTTTACTTGACGACTTTGAGGTGCGGCCGCGGACGCGACGATTCGAGGTCGGAATCGGGGACCTTTTGCTCAGTCGTGTCGGAATCATGCGAGAAGATCATGCCCTGACCCGTTTCGCGCGCGTAGATGCCGAGAACTGATTTCATTGGCACCCAGACATCGAACGGCACGCCGGAGAACCGCGCACGGAAACTAACGGCATCATTCGTGAGCTTGAGATTATGCGCGGCGGTCTCGCTGATGTTGAGGATGATCTTGCCATCCTTGACGTGCTCTTGCGGAACGTTGGCGCCGTCTACCGAGGCATCAACAACGATATGTGGAGTGTGACCGTTGTCACCCATCCACTCATGCATGGCGCGAATCAGGTACGGTCGTTTTGAACGGCTTGGGTTACTCAACGCTGACGAGTCCCGAAATGTTTTAATTCTTTCCCAAGCTTATCATTGTTTGAGCCCGGGTTTTTTTTGATTACATAACGTTACAAGATTGCTTCGACCTGCGGTCTCGCAATGACGGTCGCTGGGCCATCGCAATGACGAAATTTTTTACAGGCGCATTTCCTGTTCGAGTTCTGTCAGGCTTTGCTGGAACGAGCGGCGCGCGAAGACTCGTTTCATGTAGTCCTCGATCAGTTCGGCCTGGCTGCCGAGGTCAATACTGTATACGGGCAGGCGCCACAGGATCGGCGCAATGGTCGCATCGACGAGCGAGAACTCATCACTGAGAAAATACGGCTTCGCCCCGAACAGCTCGGTGCTTTGCAATATGCTCTCGCGCAACAGTTTGCGGGACTTGCTGCCCAGCTTGCCGTCACTCGTACCCTTGGCCTCTTCGGCCAGTGAATACCAGTCGGTTTCGATGCGGAACAGGGCCAGGCGGAACTGCGCGCGCATTACGGGATCCACAGGCATCAGCGGCGGATGCGGGAAACGCTCATCGAGATACTCGATGATGACACGCGAATCGTACAACGTGAGATCCCGGTCAACGAGGGTCGGCACCGTGTGATACGGATTGAGGTCCATCAGGTCCTCGGGCAGGTCGTTGCCCAGCACGGTGGCGATCTCGATATTAATATTCTTCTCGGCAAGAACCAGTCTCGTCCGATGGCTGTGAATGTCCGTTGGACGTGAGAACAATGTCATCACGGAACGGCGATTGGCTATAACGGCCATTATTTGACGTCCTTCCAAATCTGTTTCTTGAGCATAACTGCGATAACGAAGAAGACCAGCAGGTAAATAATCACCCACGTTCCTATTACGCGCCGATCGGAGCGAATCGGCTCAGCGATGTAAGCCAGGAAATTGACTGTATCGCGCACGAATTCGTCATAATCCTTGGCGTCCATCGAGCCCGACGTTGCTGGCTCGAAATGTTCAAAAACGAGCGTTGTGATTTCGCCGTCGTGGTGCTCTGCAAAAACACCTTTCTGGTATCCCTGCAGTTCCCAGAGCACGTGCGGCATGCTCGTGCCCGGAAGGACCGTGTTGTCAACGCCTGTCGGGCTGTCCGGATCGAGATAGAAACTCTTCAGGAAGTTGTAGATATAGTCGGCACCTTTCGCACGTGCCATTAACGACAGGTCCGGTGGCGCTGTACCGTACCAGCGTGCTGCTTCTGCGGCGGGCATCGACGCCTGGATGGTCTCAAACGTCTTGTCAGCATTGAACATCAGGCTGCTGATCAGCTGTTCCTCAGAAAGCTCGAGATGCTTGCCAATCGTGTTGAAACGCACGTACTGGGCAGAGTGGCAACCGGCACAGTAGTTCATGAAATTGCGCGCGCCGCGCTGCAGCGACGAAATATTCCCCGGGTCGATATCGGCTGGCTCGAGATGACCACCGCCTCCCGCAGCATATCCTTCTGCAGCGATAAAGAGCGCGGCAATCGCGGCAACAGTGCGCAACTTGTTTGACTTATCCATGGTAGGTCACCCTGTCAGGCACGGGCTTCGTCTTGTCAATCGTCGTGTAGTACGGCATCAACAGGAAGAACATGAAGTAGATGAACGAGAAGATTCGCGCGCCCATTACGTAGACGCCCTCAGCCGGCTGCATTCCGAGCCATCCAAGTGTCACAAACGTGACAACAAAAATACCGAGCGCACTCTTATATATCCAGCCACGGTAGCGAATCGACTTGACGCGTGCCCTGTCAAGCCACGGCAGGAACAACGGCAGCACGACCGCGATCGCAAACAGGATGAAGCCCCACAATTTGCTCGGGACCGCACGCAAGATGGCGTAGTACGGCGTGTAGTACCATACCGGGGCAATGTGTTCGGGCGTCGCCGTCATATTGGCCGGCTCGAAATTTGCGTGTTCGAGGAAGTAGCCGCCCATGTCCGGTGCAAAGAACACGACACCGGTAAAGGCCATCAGGAAGACGATGATGGCAACCAGGTCCTTCGATGTGTGATGCGGATGGAATGGCACACCGTCAAGCGGCACACCATCCGGGCCCTTGTGCTCCTTGATCTCGATGCCATCCGGATTGTTCGAGCCGACATGATGCAGCGCCACAATATGGACGAAGACCAGCGCGATCAGGGACAACGGCAGCACAATGACGTGCAGTGCAAAGAAACGATTGAGCGTGATGTCCGAAATCGAATAGTCGCCGCGGATGAATTCGACCAGCGCCTCGCCAATGCCCGGAATCGCGCCAAACAGTGAAATGATAACCTGCGCACCCCAATAAGACATCTGGCCCCAGGGCAACAGGTAACCGGCGAATCCTTCGGCCATCAGCACGAAGAAAATCAGCATGCCGATGATCCAGATCAACTCCCGCGGTTTCTTGTAGGAGCCGTAGAGCATCGCGCGGAACATGTGCAGGTAAACAACGATAAAGAAGAACGATGCTCCGGTGGAGTGTATGTAGCGTATGAGCCAACCCCACTCAACGTCACGCATGATGTATTCGACTGACGCGAAAGCGTCCGCCGCGGCCGGCTTGTAGCTCATCGTCAGGAATACGCCACTGACCAGCTGAATGACGAGCACGACCATGGCCAGTACGCCGAAGACATACCACCAGTTGAAACTCTTCGCCGCGTAGTATTCGGTGACATGCGCTTTCATCGTCTCCGTAAACGGGAAACGATCGTCGACCCATTTCATGAATCCGCCCTGCGGCTTGCCAACTTCTGCTTCGATTCTCGCCATTACGCCGCTCCCGTGTCCTGACCGATCAGGATCAGGTCATCCCTGACAAACCGGTGCGGGGGAACCCGTAAGTTGGTCGGCGCCGGAACACCCTTGTACACACGTCCGGCAAGGTCGAACTTCGAGCCGTGGCACGGGCAGAAGAAGCCACCACCCCAGCTTTCGCTCGGCCGCACATCGAAGTCCTCGAGTGGCGCGCAACCCAGGTGCGTACACGACCCCTCGACGATGAGATATTCTGGCTTGACCGAGCGCGTCTCGTTCGCCGTGTAGTCCGGCTGCTGATCAGCCACCTCGGAGTTGGGATCACGCAGGTCAGGGACGGCATCCTGCAGCCGCGCCAGCATGTCCTCGTCTCGACGCAGCACGAACACCAACCGGCCGCGCCACAGTACACGGATCATTTCGCCCGGCTGAATCGAGCCCAGCGGTACTTCGACCGGTGCGCCAAGGGCCTGTGCCCGTGCGCTCGGCTTCAAAGATGACAGAAACGGTACGGCAACGAACCCGACACCAACTGCTCCGGTGACGGCGGTCGCTACGGTCAGAAAATGACGTCTGTTGCGATCAATGCGATCAACGTCGTCCTCGTTCATCAGGCACTCCCATACGCCCGGCCGAAAAAAGGATTTCTATGAGGCCTCTTTGTCAGCGCGTTTTATTATGCTTTGTATTGATACTTGTAGATTTGCAGCAAGCCCGGTTTGGCGGCAGGATGACGTCTGGGCCGGACCAAGGTGCTTAACTGGCGCGCATTATACACGCGGCGAATCTAAGTTGGCTAGCCAAGTGGCCGATCCAGTTGATTATCAAGGGAATTTAGTTTGGCCGGTCTGAAATCAGCAGCTTTGTTTGTCATGCAATCGATCGTCGTCGGTCTGGCGGTCGCATTTCTCGTCGTGCTCGTCCGTCCCGATCTGCTGCCGGCGATCGGCAGTAGACACGGCGCGGCGCCAGCCAGCTACGCCGATGCTGTAGAAGTCAGCTCGCCGGCCGTCGCTAATATTTACACCAAACGGCTCGTCGAATACTCGCCGGCGAGCGATGAGCGAACGCGCTTTCGCGTCGAAACGGCGTTCGGCTCTGCCGTCGTCATCGATCCCGAGGGTTACCTGGTAACCAACTTCCATGTCGTTGCCGAGGCGGCCGAAATTCGTGTGCAATTGTCTGACGGCCGACTCGCCAATCCGGAGATGGTGGGCGTCGATGCGGAGACCGACCTGGCCCTGCTCAAAGTCGACGTGGGCACCCTGCCCGCTATCCCACTGGGCAATTCCGGCCAACTACGCATCGGCGATGTCGTGCTCGCCATCGGCAATCCCTACGGGGTTGGCAAATCGGTAACGCAGGGTATTGTCAGTGCGACGGGGCGCGGCCAGCTCGACCTCGCGTCTTTCGAAGACTTCATTCAGACAGATGCCGCGATCAATTCCGGCAACTCAGGTGGGGCGTTGATCAATGTGGATGGCGAGCTAATCGGCATCAATACGGCAATTCTCGCGCAGGACGCGGGGACCGAAGGTATTGGCTTCGCGATTCCGGTCGACCTGGTTCGGGGTGTTGTCGAGGAGATCAAGCAGCATGGCCGTGTCATTCGCGGCTACCTGGGGTTCCAGCCCGATGACATGACCAGCGCCGAGCGTGACGCACACGGCATTGAAGGCAATGTCGGCATCATGCTGTCCGTCCTGCTGGACGGTCCCGCCGCCGCTGCCGGGTTGCGCGAGGGCGACATTATTATCGCCATCAACGGCGAGTCGATAATTTCGCAGCGGCAGGCGCAACTGCTTGTCGCCGGAACCAGCCCGGGTGATGAAGTTGAGATAGCCGTTATTCGCGACGGCCAGCGATTCCAGACGACGGTGATAGCGACTGAAAGATCCGGGTACGCGGAGTAAACCTAGACTCGCGGGACACGACGTATTATCGCACCCAGCTGACGCAGCTTTTCCTCTATACGCTCGTAACCGCGATCCACGTGGTAGATGCGATCGACGAGCGTCTCACCCTCAGCCGCCAGTGCGGCAAGAACGAGGCTGGCCGATGCCCGCAGGTCCGTCGCCATCACGGGCGCTGCCGTAAGGTGTTCTGTGCCCGTGCAGATCGCGGTGTTCCCCTCCAGCTGGATATCGGCACCCATGCGCTGCAATTCGAGGACATGCTGGAAACGATTTTCGAACACAGTCTCCGTGATCGTACCAATGCCGTCGGCGACCGCATTCATGGCACAGAATTGCGCCTGCATATCGGTCGGGAACGCCGGATAAGGCGCTGTCCGGACATCGACGGAATACGGGCGCTTGCCATGCATGTCGATCTCTATCCAAGTCGAACCGGTAGTGATCTGCGCACCAGCCTCGGATAACTTGATAAGAACGGCCTCGAGAATGTCTGGCGCTGTGTTTGTGATCTTAATGTGGCCACCCGTCATCGCTGCTGCCACGAGATAGGTTCCCGTTTCTATCCTATCCGGTAGTACCGTGTAGTCGGTTCCCCCGAGTTGCTCGACGCCCTGCACGGTAATCGTGCCTGTGCCGGCACCTTCGATCTTCGCCCCCATGCCAATCAGGAAATTGGCCAGGTCGGCCACTTCCGGTTCTCGCGCCGCATTCTCGAGTACCGTCTCCCCGTCAGCGAGCACAGCGGCCATCAGCAGGTTTTCGGTGCCCGTTACAGTCACTGTATCGAATACGATGTGCGCGCCCTCAAGGCGCTTCGCACGAGCTTTGATAAAACCGTTTTCGACTGAGACATCGGCGCCCATGGCTTGCAGCCCCGCCACATGCAGATTGACCGGCCGTGCCCCGATCGCACAGCCGCCTGGCAGCGACACGTCTGCCTCACCGAATCTTGCGACGAGTGGGCCAAGCACGAGAATGGAAGCACGCATTGTTTTGACGAGCTCGTACGGCGCTTCCCTGCGATTGACATCGCTGGCATCGACTTCGACGCTGAGCTGCTCGTCGACGGTAACCTGTACGCCCATCATCTGTAATAGCGAGATCGTCGTCGTTACGTCCTTGAGGTGCGGCACATTGCGCACGGTGACAGGTTTGGTCGCGAGTAAGGTGCCCGCGAGAATCGGTAGCGCCGCATTCTTGGCACCTGAGATCGCCACCTTGCCCTGCAGGCAGGCGCCGCCCTTGATGAGGAGTTTATCCAAGCGGGCCGCCCGCTTGCGCCTGCCACTCGTCAGGCGTCAATGCCCGGATTGACAACGCGTGGATTTCATTGCCGACCAGCGCGCCGAGGCTCTTGTAGACGAGCTGGTGCCGCGCCAGTGTTCGCTTGCCTGCGAATTCGCTGGCGATGACGACGGCCTCGAAGTGCGCGCCGTCACCGACGACCTTGACCGTCGCGTCATCGAATGCCGCCCCGATCAGATTGCCTATTTCAATTGGGTCCATTGACGTCAGATCTTACGTAATACTTCGGGCGCGAAGTGTACCGGGATTGCACACAGCTTCCCAATGCCCCGCAACGATTGTGTATCATAGCCGGCTCGAAGTGGCTCACCCTGCTGATCAAACTATGCTCGAAGATTCTCTTACAGTCGTCGCCGGCCTCGTTGTGTTGATATGGGGCGCCGATCGATTCGTGCATGGTGCGGCCGCCACGGCGCGCAACCTGGGCGTTGAACCATTGATGATCGGTCTTACCGTGGTGGCATTTGCGACTTCGGCGCCCGAGATTCTCGTGGCAATTGATGCCTCGCTCCGTGGTCAACCTGGACTGGCCTATGGCAACGCCATTGGTTCCAATATTGTCAATATCGGTCTCGTCCTCGGTGCCGTGGCCATCGTGCGGCCTATCCAGCTTCGTTCTGCGACCTTACGCCGCGAAATGCCGGCCCTGCTGGCGGTCTCTTTGCTGACCGTATCGCTGTTTCTCGACTCCTACGTAAGCCGCATCGACGGCATCGTCATGTTGACCGGGCTCGTCATTGTCATGATCTGGCTCGCGCGGCTGGGAATGCGTTCGGCACCGTCCGATCCGATCAAGAAGGATTACGAGGCCGAAATTCCGCAAAACGTGTCCATGAAGACGGCCATTATCTGGCTCTGCGTCGGGTTCTGCACCTTGCTGGGCGGCGCCCATTTGCTGGTCAGCGGATCCCTTTCAATCGCCCATGCGCTGGGCGTCAGCGAAGTCGTCATTGGAATCCTGCTCGTCGCTCTCGGCACAAGCCTGCCCGAACTGGCCGTATCGCTCGTCAGCGCGCTGAAAGGGGAATACGGCCTCGCGATCGGAAATATCGTAGGTTCGAATATTTTCAACCTGCTGGCCGTTATTGGCGTCGCGGCCACGATTGCGCCGTCTCCGATGGCGCCGTCGGTACTGTCCCTGCACATATTTGTCATGGTCGCATTTACGCTGGTGCTGTTTGCGATGACCTATGACTACGATGGCAAGAGCGAGCTATCGCGCATCGAGGGCTTTGCGCTGCTGATCGCATTTATCGCTTACGATACCTACGTTGTGCTGCAAAACGTTAGAATGGGCGAATGACACGGACGACTGGGGCCGTAAATGCCGCTCGATCTGACATCTGACGAACTTGTTGCACTGGCTGCCGAGGTGCTCGATATCGAGGCACGTGCGGTCGATTCCTTGCGCAACCGTCTCGATACTCATTTTGTCGCTGCCTGTGAACTGTGCATGGAGACGCCGGGGCGTGTCGTCGTAACGGGCATGGGAAAATCGGGCCACATAGGTAACAAGATTGCGGCCACGCTTGCCAGCACGGGCACACCTGCATTTTTCATGCACCCTGGCGAGGCCAGCCACGGCGACCTGGGCATGATTACGGGCCAGGACGTGCTGCTCGCCGTATCGTATTCCGGCGAGACCGACGAGGTACTCACCATCCTGCCGCTCGTCAAACGCATGGGCGCGAAGTTATTGTCGATGACTGGCAACCCGAAATCCACGCTTGCCAATGCCGCCGATGTGCACCTTGATGTCAGCGTCAGCGAAGAAGCGTGTCCATTGAACCTCGCACCGACGGCCAGCACGACGGCTACGCTTGCTATGGGTGATGCGCTGGCGGTCGCGTTGCTGAAGGTTCGTGGTTTTACAGCGGAAGATTTCGCCATGTCACATCCCAGCGGCAGCCTTGGGAAGAGACTCTTGTTGCGGGTCGGGGACGTCATGCGTACCGGGGACGAAGTGCCTCGGGTCACGCCGGGTGTCTTGCTGCAGGACGGGTTGCTGGAGATGACGCAGAAAGGACTGGGAATGACGGCCGTCGCCGATGAAGATGATCTTATTCTCGGCATTTTCACGGACGGCGACCTGCGACGAGCGCTCGATGCGGGTATCGATATCCGCAAAACGGCAATGCAAGAAATCATGCACACGACGTGTAAGACCATCACCGCGGATGTGCTGGCCGTCGAGGCTGTACACCTGATGGAAGAGAACAAGATTACGGCGCTGCTGGTTGCTGATGAAGACAGTCGGCTTGCCGGCGCACTCAACGTTCACGATCTGTTTCGTGCGGGCATTATGTAATCATGTCGGACCAGACCCTCGCCAGCATTCGACTAGTCGCCTTTGATGTCGACGGTGTGTTTACCGATGGCCGATTCTACCTGTCTGACGACGGCGTCGAGTCCAAGGCATTTCATACCCAGGACGGCTTCGGAATTCGCCAACTCATCAATGCCGGCATCGAGATCGCGGTAATCAGCGGGCGCCAATCGGCCGCGGTCGAACGCCGGATGGCCGAGTTGGGCGTTGCCCATGTTGTACAGGGTTGCAAAGACAAGGTCGCAGCGCTGGATGAACTGACGGTCAAACTCGGAATCGACACGAAGCAGTGCGCGTATGTTGGCGATGACATCCCCGATCTGCCGCTGCTGAATACGGTCGGGTACTCGATCGCCGTCGCCAATGCCGTTTCGACGGTAAAAGAACAGTGCCAGCACACGACGATGGCGCGAGGTGGACATGGCGCCGTCCGCGAGGTGTGCGAACTGATACTTGTGGCAACTGCCGGGGGAATCTAGTGATCGCGACTCGGGAGGTGCTGATCATCGGCGTCCTCGCCGCTGGCGCGATGGCGAGCTGGTACCTCGCGCGGCCCGGCCAGGACGAAGAAACGCGAACAGCATCGTTTGATGCGACGCGACGCGGTTATTACCTCAAGTCAGCGCGAATCCTGGGCACAGGCACGGATGGCCAATTGCTCTATGAATTGCAGGCCCGTGAGGCCGAACAACAAGGTACGAATAAGGTCTCATTTACTGATGTGCGCCTCAATTACTCTCCGCAAAGTGACGTTCCCTGGACCATCAACGCCGATACCGCAACAATTCACGCCGACGAACAACGTGTGCAACTCGAAGGTCACGTCCGCGCGATCAGCCGCGAAGGGTTCTCCGGCAGCGACACCGAAATACGAACGGAATACCTCGAGATTTACCCCGAGAATTTCGTGGCGGAAACCGATGAGCGAGTGCAAATTCGAATCGGTGAGCGCAGCCTGACGGCGACCGGCATGCTAGCATCGCTCAAGGACAACCAGGTGAAACTCAAATCGAACGTGCGCGGCAAATTCGCTCCATGATCATGCCATTACAGTCAATGAGCGCCCGTACCCTGCTGCTGTTGATTCTGCTACCCGGCTTTGCCGGTTCTCAGACCAGCGACCTGCGCCTGCCGATTACCCTGGTGGCCGATTCCACGGACTATGATGGCAAGAACTCGATGATGATGTTCCAGGGCCTGCAACTGTCACAGGGGACCACTAACATCGAAGCCGACGAGGGCCGCGCGAGCAAAATCGATTTTGAAGACAGCGTGTGGCATTTCAATGGCAACGTGGTCATTGATGTCGAAGCCGGCCATATTGAGAGTGAATCGGCTGAACTACGCTTCGCCGACACACGGTTACGGCTTGCAATCATCGAGGGGTCGCCGGCGACGTTCGAGCTTAAAAGGCCGGAAAGCGACGAGATCACCTACGCCCAGGCAGGCAAGCTGAAATATGATCTCGACGCCGGCACTGTCGAATTTTCCGATGAAGCCGTTATCACCGAGGGCGGCAACCAGATCTCATCCAGTTTCCTGATGTACAACATTGTCGAACAACGCATCAATGCGCAGTCCTCGGCCAATGGTGACGAAAAGGTCAAGATCACGGTGATACCAGAGGCGGTCGAGGAACAACCCCCCTCGGTAGAGCAACCCCCCTCGGGAGACCAGGTCCCCTCAGGGGAAGAGCTCCAATGAGTATCCTCAGCGCGCAGGATATCTCGAAGAGCTTCAAACTCCGCCAAGTCGTCAAGAATCTGTCGCTCGAAATCAAGAGCGGCGAGGTCGTCGGACTGCTTGGGCCGAACGGCGCTGGGAAAACAACTGCGTTCTACATGATCGTCGGCCTGATATCGGCTGACAGCGGCACGATCTTGCTTGACGGTCAGAACCTGACCGCCCAACCAATGCATAGACGAGCCAAACTCGGCTTGGGCTACCTGCCGCAGGAAGCGTCGATTTTTCGAAAGCTGACCGTCGAACAGAATATCCTGGCAATTCTCGAGAACCGCGATGATCTCGACCTGGCCGGGCGCGAGGAGGAACTCGAGACCTTGCTCGACGAGCTGCATGTCGGCCACGTCCGCACCAGCCTGGGCATCAGCCTGTCCGGTGGTGAGCGACGCCGCGTGGAAATTGCCCGGGCGCTCGCCGCAAATCCGCTTTTCGTGCTGTTGGACGAGCCTTTCGCCGGCGTCGATCCGATATCGGTCCTCGATATTCAGAGAATTATCAAACACTTGTGCGAGCGCGAAATTGGCGTGCTCATCACCGATCACAACGTCCGCGAAACGCTCGGAATTTGCGGCAGAGCCTATATACTGAGTGATGGCAGTTTGATCGCTTCGGGATCGCCAGAAGAGATCCTGGAGAATCACCATGTTCGAGAAGTGTATCTCGGACAGGAGTTCAAACTCTGAGGCAAACTGGGCACATCGTTAACGGGCAAGCGCTTTTCGCGCATACGACTGATGCTTAAACCATCATTGCAGCTAAAACTTGGCCAGTCTCTGACGATGACGCCGCAGTTACAGCAGGCTATCCGTCTGTTGCAGTTGCCGGTTCTGGACCTGAACGCGCAGATCCAGGATGCCCTCGAAGAAAACATCATGCTCGAGATGGAGGACCTGCCCGACGTCCCCCAAACGAGCGCCGAAACGACTGCCGAAGTTGAAACCATCCAGGCCGAAGATAGCTGGCAGCAGCAATCGACCGAGCGTATTCAGGACGGTGGCTGGAATGGCGAAGGACGCCCGTTTAACGACTTTGCCGACGAGTCCGGTCAGACTTTGCGGGAACACCTTCTGTGGCAACTGGAAATGGAACACTTCACGCCAAGGCAGGCCGTCATTGGCGAGGCCATTGTCGATTCCATCAACGATGATGGTTACCTCGAAGAAGATCTCGACGAAATTCTTGCGGGTCTGGACGCAGCACCGGGATTCGCGATCGCCGAGGTCCAGGAAACACTGCATCTCGTACAACAACTGGATCCGGCTGGCGTCGGCGCACGCTCGATCTCTGAGTGCATTATCCTGCAGCTCCAGCAACTGGATGAAGCGACGCCGGGGCTCGAACTCGCCATCGAGCTGGCGCGTAATCACCTGGACCTGATCGCGAGCCAGAGTTTTGGCGAAATGCGCCGTGACCTGCGCACGACGGATGAGGAATTGCATGATGCGCTTGCACTTGTCAAAGCCTGTAATCCGAAACCCGGACTTGCCGTCAGCCCGGCCGCTGCCGAGTACGTCATTCCTGACGTATTCGTGCGCAAGATCGACAATCGCTGGCAGGTTGAGATCAGCGCGACCGGCATACCCAGATTGTCGGTAAACCAGCAGTACGCACGGCTTTTGCGCGGCAGTGGCGATCACGCTGTGTTGCGCACACAACTGCAGGAAGCCAGGTGGTTGATCCGCAGCCTGGAAATTCGCAATGAGACATTGACGAAGGTCGCCACTTGCATTGTCAGCCGGCAGACCGCATTTCTTGAACATGGTGACGAGGCCATGAAGCCGATGGTCCTGCGAGATGTCGCGGAAGAGATCGGAATGCACGAATCGACGATTTCGCGAGTCACCACCAACAAGTACATGCACACTCCTCGAGGTGTGTTCGAGTTCAAATATTTCTTCTCGTCGCACCTGTCCTCGGTGGATGGTGAAGATCAATCATCAACATCTGTGCGGGCCAAGATCCGCAAGCTGGTTGGTGCCGAAAACCCGGGCAAGCCGCTGAGCGACAGCAAGATTGCGAATATTCTCGCAGAGGACGGAATTACGGTTGCCAGGCGCACGGTGGCGAAGTACCGTGAAGCCATGAACATCCCATCGTCGAGTGAACGCAGGCAGCGCCCGGCGTAAGTGACCATACCTAGCAAACCCTACAGAAGGAGGCCAGCGTAACCTGTAATTTAATCCCGAAGAATTAGAAGTATTGGAGAAAACTATGCAACTGAATGTTTCAGGCCATCACATCGAAGTAACCGATGCACTACGAGGATATGTTGAATCCAAGATCGAGAAGATCGAGCGTCATTTCGACCTGGTATCTGACGTCAACTGTGTCCTCACGGTCGAGAAACTGCGCCACAAGGCAGAAGCACGCATCAACGTAAACGGTGGTACGATTTACGCTGACAATACCGAAGAAGACATGTATGCCGCTATTGACGGCCTTGTCGACAAACTCGAACGGCGAGTAAGAAAATACAAAGAAAAACTCGTTGATCATCGCGCCAGAGAAGCACACAAGATCAAGTACTGATCCGGTATCGGCCCGTGCGGCTGAGCGGGCGTACGGGCCAATCAAATAGTCAAAGCTCAATGTTGCTGGAAGAAATCATCAAGCCCGACAGTGTCTTGTGCAACGCACATGCGCGCAGCAAGAAGCACTGTCTCGAAATCCTCAGTGAACTGCTGGTGCGCTCGCATTCCGGCATCGCGAGCGAGGACATTTTTGAAGGACTGATCGAACGCGAAAGACTCGGTTGTACCAGCCTCGACCAGGGCGTTGCTTTCCCGCACTGCCGCGTCGAAGGGATGCATACAAGTGTCGGGGCCCTTATGAAGCTGACCGACCCCATCGAGTTCGACTCACCCGATGGTGAGGCCGTGGACCTGGTATTCGGACTGACGGTTCCCGCCGAAGTAAATGAACAGCATCACGCCAATATCTGCGGCATCGCCGAACTGCTCGGAGACAGGGAATTGCGTACGCGTCTTCGCGCCGCGACCACGAGCAACGAGTTGTACCAAATCTTATGCGCCTGATCATCGTCAGCGGTCTGTCCGGATCTGGCAAATCCGTCGCCTTGCACGTGCTCGAAGATATTGGCTACGACTGTGTGGGCAACATACCGGTAACGCTGCTCAAATCTGTGGTCAACGAGTTGGCCACAGGTAGTGATGAGCCGACGCAATTGCTTGCGGTCGGAATCGATGCTCGAAATCACCGCGAGAGCCTGGATTCACTGCCGGAACTCATCGAAGAGATAAAACAGCAGAATGTCCATACCGAACTGTTATTCCTGCAGTGCACGGACGATGTACTGCTGAAGCGCTACAGCGAATCTCGCCGCCGCCACCCGCTTGACGAACATGGCACGGCCCTGCGCGCAGCGATTCGAAGCGAACGCGAATTGCTCTCTGTCGCAGTTAATGCCGCTGACCTGATCATCGATACATCGCGCACAAGCGTCTATGAACTTGCTGACACGATTCGTGAGCGCGTTGATCGCCGCACGACACATAAATTGTCGGTTTTGATCGAGTCATTTGGTTTCAAGAACGGCATTCCAGCGGACGCCGACTTCGTTTTCGACATGCGCTGCCTGCCGAATCCGTACTGGACGCTCGAGCTTCGTGGTCTGACCGGACTCGACAAGGAGGTCACGGATTTCATGGATGCGCAACCTGCATTCATCGATATGTACGATGACATTCTCGACTTCCTTAAACGCTGGATTCCGCAATATGACAATATTCACCGCGGATATCTGACCGTCGCCATTGGCTGCACAGGCGGCCAGCATCGCTCTGTCTACATGACAGAAAAACTTGCGACCGCATTACGGGCGTCGCATGACGCGATTCTTACGCGTCACAATGAACTCGGCAGGCACCCCCTGAGCAAGACGTAGCGACAGTCGCCCAACGGGCGACCGCTTTGCAGCAAAGCTGCAAAGCTTCGCGCTGCCAGCAGCGCTCCTACGGATTCAGTACACTGTGCTCGCCATGGAAGCGAGAGAGCACACACAGACCAGCCTGCGACTGTTGCGCGAAAAGCTCGACAGCGGCGGCATGCGTGCTGCACGCATGATGGTACACAGTCTCCACCCGGCCGAGGTCGCACACCTGCTCGAATCCATGCCACCGCGCGAGCGTGCTGTGCTGTGGGAAATGGTCGACTCCGACGATGAGGGCGATGTTCTCGTTGAAGTATCTGACGAGGTGCGCGATGGCCTGATCAAGGGCATGAAGACTGAGCAACTCGTCGCTGCGCTGGAAGGCATGGAGCTCGATGATCTCGCCGACCTGCTGATCGATCTGCCGGAGACGGTAACGCAGCAGGTACTGCAGTCGCTCGATGACCAGGACGAGGAGCGTCTGCGCCAGGTGCTGGCCTATGACGAGGATAGTGCCGGCGGCCTGATGAACGTCGATATCGTGACGGTGCGCCCCGACGTCACGCTCGAAGTTGTCTGCCGTTACCTGCGAGCCCGCGGGGAAATGTCGGATGGCACCGATTCGATATTCGTCGTCGATCGCGACAATCGCTATGTGGGCTCGCTGTACCTGTCGCGGTTGCTCACGCAGGACGACGAAACCCTGGTTGCCGAGGTCATGTCGACCGATAGCCAGCCAATCCCGGCTCACACGCCTTCAACCGAAGTCGTCTGGGAATTCGAGCATCGCGACTTGCTGTCGGCGCCCGTCGTCGTCGACGATTACCGTGTCGTGGGCCGTATCACCGTCGATGATGTCGTCGACGTCATCCGTGACGAAGCGGAGCACTCGCTCATGAGCGCTGCCGGTCTCGATGAGGAAGACGACATGTTCGCGCCGGTTTTCAAGAGCGCCGGACGACGCGCGCTATGGCTTGGCGTCAATTTGTGTACTGCGTTTCTTGCAGCAGCAGTGGTCGACATATTCCAGACAACGGTCGACAAGATCGTGTTGCTGGCCGTGCTCATGCCGGTCGTGCCGAGCATGGGTGGCGTCGCAGGTAGTCAGTCTCTGACCATCATCACGCGTGCGATCGCGCTGGGCCAGATCGATCGTACGAATGCGCGACGAATCCTGCGCAAAGAACTGCTCGTTGGCCTCCTCAACGGTGTCGGCTGGGCTGTCATCGTTGCCGCCTTCACGTTCCTGTGGTTCGGCGACTGGCGCATCGGTGGCGTCATCGGCGCCGCGATGGTCATCAACCTGTTTGTCGCTGCCTTCGCCGGGTTCATCATTCCTCTCACGCTGAAACGCATGAACATCGACCCGGCGCTCGCGGGCGGCGTCGTCCTCACCACCGTCACGGACGTTATCGGCTACATGGCCTTCCTGGGACTGGGTGCAGCGTTACTGTTGTAGGAGCTGCGCTTGCTCCCCGCGTGGGGGGACAATGGCTGCGACCTTTTGGTCGCGCTGGCAAGCTCCCGACAAGCGGGACAATGAGCGCTCCTACAGCTAGTCTGATTGGAACGCACTGAGGTCCTTCTTGATCCAGGACGGCGCGAACAGGCGGGGAACGTCGGCACCACTGATAAAATCCAACAGCTCATCTTTGACTTCCATCGCATCGTTATAACCTAACTCGATCAGCTCTCGCGTATAGGCCTGTTCGAACATCAGGAAGCTCAACAGCCGGTTCTCCCCCGGCTCTCTGCCACCGATGCCGTGTAGTAACGAGCGAACCGCAAACGGCAACTCCTTACGGTGCTTATGAGCAATGACCCGCAAGTCTTCGCTCGGCACGATGAGCATCGTGTCGATCGCGCGCATGCGTTTCAGCGAGCCCGTGCGATGCTCGGGAGCAACCGAATCAATGAGTTGATTGATGCGAGTCATGCGCTCCATATCCGAATACAGGCCGTCCATGAACAGAGTGTCGAGCATGTAGCCCGCGATTTGCGCAAAACTCGGATAATTCGGCTTCTTCGACGGGTCGGCCGGTCTGTCCGCAGTCTCGTCCCGTACGCCGACGACCAGAATGCGATCCGCCCCGAGGTGAATGGCGGGGCTTAGCGGTGTAGCTTGCCGCATCGCCCCGTCGCCGAAGTAACCACCGTCGATCAACTGCGGTGGGAAGATCATCGGCACCGCGATGCTCGCCATCAGGTGATCGAGATGCAGGTCACCGGTGATCCCTTCGCGGCGAGTTCGTGACCAGGCCGTGTGCGATGAACTGCCCTGGAAAAATGACGTCGAGCGGGCCGATGCATAGCTGGCGGCCGTCACGGCTACCGCGTCGAGATAGCCGCATTCAATGGCGTCCTCGATCCTCGGAAAACGTACATTACGACTCAGGAGTGCCCGCAATGGCGAGTTATCCAGTAGCGATTTCGGCGTGCCAACCAGGAAACCGGCAAACACCATTGAGGTGAGCCAGTGCAGGCTGGCTTTGAGCATGGTCCAGTTATCCGTGCGAAACACCTGCTCACAACGAAAGTTGCTCCAAACGCGATCCAGTTCGGCGACGGCGACACGGAAGCGGCGTGCCTTGCTGGCGAGCACGACGGAATTTATGGCGCCGGCGGACGTTCCGCTAATGACGTCGAACGGGTTTGGCGTCCCACGCGGCACCAGCTCAGCCATGGCTTTCAGCACACCGACCTGAAAAGCACCGCGCGCGCCGCCACCTGGAAGCACCAGCGCAGTATTTGTTTTCCTGGTCTCGTCAGTCTTCATAATGTATCGAACTGTTAAATCTCACTCAATTCCGCGTGAATCGTATTATAGTGTCCGCCGGAGGATGATCCCTATGAAACGAATCCTTTTGATTTTGCTGTCTTTTATCATCCCGGGCTATTCAATTAACGCGGCCGACCAGGTATCGGTCGGCGACGCCGCGCCCGAGTTCGAACTGGCCGACCAGAGCGGGCAACTGCACTCACTCGAAGACTACCGGGACCAGTGGGTCGTTCTCTATTTCTACCCGAAAGATGAGACACCGGGCTGTACAACTGAAGCCTGCGAATTTCGCGACAATATCTTCGCGTTCAGGGAGATCAATGTGCAGATTCTCGGCGTAAGTCTCGACGATGTCGAGTCGCACCAGAAATTTGCTGAAAATCACGGTTTGCCGTTTCCTCTGCTCGCCGATATCGAGGGCAAAGCGGCCGAGGCGTATGGCGTCAAGACCAAGATGTTCGGCATGACTGTAGCCAAGCGCCAGACATTCCTCGTGGGCCCTGACGGCACGATCGCCAAGCACTATGAAAAGGTGAAGCCTGCTGAACATTCACAGCAGGTACTTGCGGACCTCAAGGAGCTGGGCGCCGCCGCACAACAGGACTAATGCAGGGCCTTGATGCCCTCGTCAAGGCCCGCGATCGTCAGCGGATACATCCGGTCACCCATGATATCGCGCGTCAGCTTGGTTGACGGCGTGTAATCCCAGCGATTGCGCGGCTCCGGATTGAGCCATATGGCCTTGGGATAGGTATTCAGCAAACGCTTGATCCAGACCGCTCCGGATTCGTCGTTCCAGTGCTCGACACTGCCTCCGGCATAGACAATCTCGTATGGGCTCATGGTCGCGTCGCCAACAAAGATCAGCTTGTAGTCCGCTCCGTATTTGTGCGTTACATCGACAGTCGGAATGCGCTCAGCATGACGGCGACGATTGTCCTTCCACAGGCTTTCGTAGATGAAGTTGTGAAAATAGAAGTACTCGAGATGCTTGAATTCGCTGCGCGACGCCGAAAACAACTCTTCGCAGACGCGAACATGGTCATCCATCGAACCACCGATATCGAGGCACAGCAAAACCTTCACTGCGTTGTGTCGCTCAGGAACCATGCGGATGTCGAGTAGCCCTGCATTGCGCGCGGTCTTGTCGATCGTATCGTCGAGATCGAGCTGATCGGCCGCCCCTTCTCGCGCGAATTTTCGCAGGCGCCGTAGCGCAACCTTGATATTGCGCGTGCCGAGTTCCACCGTATCGTCAAGATTGCGGTACTCGCGCCGGTCCCACACTTTGACGGCGCTACGATTACGCGATCCCTGCTGACCGATGCGCACACCCTCCGGATTGTAGCCGTACGCGCCAAATGGCGAGGTGCCCGCTGTGCCGATCCACTTGTTGCCGCCTTCGTGGCGCTCGTCCTGTTCCTCCAGCCGTTCCTGGAGTGCTTTCATCAGTTCTTCAAAGCCACCCAGTGCCTCGATGCGCGCACGCTCTTCCTCTGACAACATCAGTTCCGCCTGGAAACGCAGCCACTCCTCAGGCACGTCGCTCATCAGGTCGACAAACGAATCTTCGACGCCATTGAAGTAACTGGCGAACAGGCGATCGAACAGGTCGAGCTTGGACTCATCTTTGACCAGGCAAGCCCGGGCGAGAAAATAGAAATCATCGACGCTCTGCCCGGCAACACCCTTCTGCATTGCCTCGAGCAGCGTCAACAATTCGGTGATCGACGGTTTCATTCCGCCGTCACGAAGCAAATAGAAGAACGGGATCAGCATTCCAGGGCCTGCTAACGTTTGCCCATTACTGGGACGAACCGGCTCTCCGGTCGAGGAATACGAGTTGCTCGAACAGATGCACATCTTGCTCGTTCTTCAGCAAAGCGCCGTAGAGCGGTGGGATCGCCTTGCGATTATCCTCAGCGCGCAGCGCTTCGGGCGGTATATCTTCAGCTAGCAACAGCTTGATCCAATCGAGCAATTCGGACGTCGACGGCTTTTTCTTCAGGCCAGGCACTTCGCGCACTTTGTAGAACGCGTTCAGCGCCTCGCGTAACAGCGCTTTCTTGAGCTTCGGGAAATGCACGTCGACGATGCGCTCCATCGTGTCCGGATCCGGAAACTTGATGTAATGGAAAAAGCATCGCCGCAGGAAGGCGTCGGGCAGCTCCTTCTCATTGTTGCTGGTAATAACAATGATCGGCCTGTGCGTCGCCTTGACCAGTTTCTGCGTCTCGTAAACGTAGAACTCCATGCGATCGAGCTCCCGCAGCAGATCATTCGGAAACTCGATGTCCGCTTTGTCGACTTCATCGATCAGAAGCACAGGCTGAACGTCGGATTCGAATGCCTCCCAGATTTTGCCGCGCACAATGTAATTGGCAATATCGTGCACGCGATCGTCCCCGAGCTGCGAATCACGCAGGCGCGCAACCGCATCGTACTCGTACAGGCCTTGCTGGGCCTTAGTTGTGGATTTTATGTGCCATTCGTATAACGGCTTGCCGAGTGAACTCGCAACCTCCACGGCAAGCTGTGTCTTGCCGGTCCCGGGTTCACCCTTGATCAGGATCGGCCGCTCGAGCGTAACGGCCGCGTTGACCGCCGTCATCAGATCGTCGGTCGCAACGTAGCTACTGGTGCCTTGGAACTTGCCGTCCGCCATCGCGGTAGTTTACCGCTATTCGGCCGGAATCAGCAGCAGCTTATGTTGCGTTTCACCAGGCAGGAATGGACTCGGCTTGCCATTGACCCAGTCATCGTGCCCCTCGCGATAGAAATCAGACAGCGGGTGACCGCTCTGGCCCGCAGGCATGTGCATCAAGCTGTTGGCCTCGTCGCCCGGCATGACGGAGAAACGCTCCGCAGCGCCAAACGTCGGTCCTTGCGCGCGCGGCATGTCGACATCCCCGGCCAGCGGCTCATTCGGCATATCGAGGAAATCCGAGAGCCTGGGTATTGCGCGGCTCAGAGAGTGCTGAATTTTGGCCGTGTTGCGCTCTCCCCAGGTTCGCTCAGATAGCCCACCGTCGAAATTGTCCTCGAAATAGCGGATGTTCTCGCGCACTGCCTCAAGCAGAAATTCCTGCCAGGTCAAATAGTCGGCCGGAAGAAAGTGTATTGGCTGTTCCGAAACGAGTGACCACAAAGGCGCCTCAAACTGATTGCTGATACGCAACCGGACATCATCGCCATAGGAATCGGTCACATCGCGCATCAGTGCGTAGAAGACCCGACTCTGGACTTCGAGCCGGAACGCACGCACGAGACGGTATCCGACAGATTCAGGAACGGCACGCGGAGTCCAGTCGCTAACAAGATCATGGTACTCGGCAAGAGCCGTGTCCCCGGCTACGACATCGTCACTGAGGACGGTTAGCAACAAATCGTGCCAGCGAGCAAGAAACAACGCGCGGTCATCGACCTGGATGGCCAGCATGTCTTCGGGCTGGAACTCGTCTTTGGCGAACAGTCCGTCACGGATTTGCCCGGCCCTTGCGCCGAGGTCATAACCACTGTCGCCAACCAATCGTAGCGCATCTCCATCGGCAACTCGAGCATTGGCGCTCCATAGCCGGCCACTTTCCGGATTGACGATGCGTGGGTAGTCGGCAGCATCCGCCCAGCCAGTCCAGCCGTCCTGCACGCTCCAGTCGGCAGGAAGCAAGGGATTGAATTCCGAGCGTGTGGGAATGGCGCCGGTCAGCGTCCAGCCTATGTTGCCTGCCGCATCACCAACCATGAAATTTTGTGGCGGCATGCCCATCGTATTGGCAATATCGAGCGCTTCGTCGACTGACTGCGCCTTCTCGAGTTGCAGGATATTCAGGTTTGTAGATTGCTCGAAATGGGCAATCCAGCTAACTGCAATCTCCCCGTCCGGGTAGTTGGCATTCTCGTCTACCGGGCCCCAGATCGTCTCCCGGATAACGAGCTCGATGGGATCGCCACCTTTTACCCGGATCTGTTCGCGATGCTCGTCGAACGGCAACTCACCCTGTGGCGCCAGGTACGTCCCGGCCGCGCTGCCGGGCCGCAGCAAGACCGCGTCTGACCAGTCGCCATAGCTGTTCGTGTAGCCCCAGCCGATATTCGTATTACTGCCCGCGACTACGAACGGCGTCCCTGGCATCGTCACACCAATGACCTCGGCAGCGTCGCCACCGTCGACCACCAGCCGCGCCTGATAGTAAATGTTTGGCGTCGACAGGCCGAGATGCATGTCATTGGAAACGATGGCGCGGCCGGACGTCGTCAATGCGCCGGCAACTGCCCAGTTGTTGCTTCCGTTCAAGCTGGGTTTTCCAACCTCTTCAGCCGGTGGAGCCTCGTCGTTTACATCGCGCAGCGTGATGATCTCCGGTCCCGGTAACGGAGCAACCGGACGCGGCTCACCCATCAGGGGCGCATCCCACGGAGTGCCTTGTGGATACATCCACGCGAAAACTTCTTCGGGCAACACGCGCTCGGCGAGTCCGCGCCGGACATCGCGATTCGCGCGCTCGTCATTCAGCTGCATGTACATCGCGTACACGATCAGGACCGAGTCCTCGGCAACCCATGGCTCAGGCTCTACACCGAGCAAGAAATATTCGAATGGTTTTGCCCCAAGACTCGCCAGGCCGGCATTGACGCCAGCCGCGTACCGTTCGAGCAGTTCGACCTCGTCCAGCGGCGAACGTGCACGCCTCGCCTCAGCCCGATCGCGAAAGCGGTGAAACCGGAGTCGCTTGTCTATTTCGACCGTCACATCACCGAACAGCTCGGACAGTTCACCCGCCCCCTGCCGTCGAATCAGGTCAATCTGGAAAAACCGGTCCTGGCCATGCGCGAAGCCCGTCGCGAACGCGAGATCGAAGCGGTTACTTGCCGTGATCGTCGGTATGCCGGCGCTGTCGCGCTCAATCGTTGCCGCCGCCGCGATGCCGCGGGCAGAGATCTCGCCATCGAGGGTCGGCAGGCTAGCTCGCAACGTCATCCATGCGAGCACAAAGATTATGACGGCGGCTGACACAAGGGCGCCAGCAAGGCGCAGAATCCACTTTTTCATCGCTTTAACCCTGCGCTTTAACTTCCAGAATCTTCATTGCGTTGGTGCTGCCCGACACACCTTTCAGATCACCCTTGGTGAATATCACCAGGTCATCGACCTCGACGAGGTCATTCGACAGCAGGGTCTCGAAGATGTTGGCGTACAGGTGATCACGATCGGTGTCGGCGATTTCGAAGTACACTGGGTATACGCCGCGATATATGGCGACCCGGCGGCTTGTTGCCGCATACGGCGTCATCGCGTAGATGGGAATATCGGATCGTACGCGCGACATCCAGCGCGTCGTCGACCCGGATTCTGTCAGGGCGATGATTGCTTTGACATCCATGTGATTGGCCGTGTACATAACGGCCATCGCGATGGCCTCGTCAACCAGCCCGAACATGTCTTCGGCACGATGCCCCATGCGGCCCGCCTGGTGCGGGAATTTTTCCGCACCGATACATACATCACTCATCGCATGGATCGCCTCGGCGGGATAGGCGCCGACGGCCGTTTCCCCCGACAGCATGACCGCATCGGTACCATCGATAACCGCGTTCGCCACATCGGAAACCTCGGCACGTGTTGGAATCGGGTTCTGGATCATCGATTCCATCATTTGCGTTGCTGTAATCACGACCTTGTTGCGCGAGCGTGTCATGTGGATCAGCTTTTTCTGGATGCCGGTCAGTTCCGCGTATCCCATTTCGATACCCAGGTCACCGCGCGCAACCATGACGATATCGGCCGCCTCGACAATGGACTCGATGTTCTCGACCGCCTCGCTACGCTCGATCTTGGCGACGATAAGCCCCTCGCCACCCGCATCACGAAACAGCTGGCGAGCTTCCTCGATATCCGCACCGCTGCGAACGAACGAGACGGCGAGGAAGTCCATATTGAGTTCGGCCGCGAGATTGATGTTGTCGCGGTCGACATCGGTCAGCGCAGGCGCCGACAATCCACCGCCTTGCAGATTAATGCCCTTGTGATCGGAGAGAATCCCGCCGTTGACGACTTTGGTATGGATGCGCGTGCCGTCGATGCGGTCGACGATCAGCGTGATCAAGCCATCGTTGAGCAGTAAAACGTCGCCGGCCGATACATCGTCGTGCAGCGTTTCAAGTGCCACGCCCACACCATCCTTGTTGCCCGCCATGAGATCGAGCGTACTATCGAGGAAGAATGCATTGCCCTCGTCGAGATGGACATTGCCGTTCTCGAATCGCTTGATGCGTATCTTCGGTCCCTGCAAGTCACCCATGACGCCGATCTCTCGCCCGCAGGACTCGGCTGCCCCGCGCAGTGCCTGCGCGCGACGCCGATGATCATCAGGATCGCCATGGGAAAAATTCAGGCGCGCAACATCGAGTCCGGCCTCAATCATTTTGCGCAGCTGTCCCTCGTCGTCAGACGCCGGTCCCAGCGTCGCGACTATTTTGGTCCGTTTTTGCATGGCCGCGATTATTGCATAAGCCGCTTGAGATAGGTGTTACTACCGAGTGTCCCTACCTTCACGATGTCGTCCAATACAGTTATGCTGCATCAGACTGGATGACTTTCCCGACTGACTGCTTCATGGATCGACGCCGCTTTATTCATACTCTTGCACTGGCTGCCTCGGCGCCGGCATTGTCTGTGCCGACCAGAGCCGCCGACGAAAAAATCGGACCGTTGCGCCCCGACGCCGGCCAGATCCTCGAACTGCCCGAAGGCTACAGTTACACGGTCGTGTCCCGTGCCGGCGACCTCATGGACGATGGCCTTCGTGTACCCGAGGCCCACGACGGCATGGCCGCATTTCCGGGCAAGGACGGGCGCATCATCCTCGTTTGCAATCACGAACTGTCACCTGCGCAGCAGGATAAAGGCGCGTTTGTGGGCGAATTCGCAGATCTGCCGGAGGATGTGGCGGCGAAGTTATACGACCAGGGTGGCGGCAAGACACCCGGCGCTGGCGGCACGACGACAACGGTCTACAACCCGGACACGCGCGCGACCGAGCGCCAGCACCTTAGCCTGGCAGGTACGGAATGGAACTGCGCCGGAGGCCCGACTCCCTGGGGTTCATGGCTAAGCTGCGAAGAGAGCTTCGCGTCGCCTGGCATGGGCATGAGCGCTGGCCGATTTGTCCATCGTGACAAATGGCATGGCTACGTATTCGAGGTACCCGCATCCGAACAGGGACTCGTTGATCCGATTCCGCTGCGGGCGATGGGCAAATTCGAACATGAGGCAGCAGCGGTTCATGAACGCACCGGTATTGTTTATTTGACCGAGGACCGGCATCACTCTTTGTTCTATCGGTTTATGCCGAAGGTTCCCGGCAAACTTCGCAAAGGCGGCAAGCTACAAGCGCTGACTATCGACGAGAAGCCTTCGTTTATGACACACAACTGGTCGGGTTCGCCGAATATCGTTGCCGGCGAGTCTCTTCCGGTACGCTGGATCGACCTGGAATACGTCGATCCAAGAGAGAACAATTTGCGACTACGTGGCGCTGCCGAGGGTGCAGCGACGTTCGCCCGCGGCGAAGGTCTGTGTACCGACGGCGAAAACTTCGCTTTCACGTGCACGATCGGCGGCTCGGCACGCCTCGGCCAGGTATTTGCATACCAGCCGAGCCCGTTCGAGGGACAGGCGAATGAGCAGGACTCACCGGGCGAATTGACGCTGATTGCCGAGGCCACGCACGAATCGATATTGCGTAATGCCGATAACATCAATTTCGCGCCCTGGGGAGACCTGATTGTCTGCGAGGACACATCGAGTCACTGCGGCCTGGTCGGTATCCGCCCCGACGGTAGCCAGTATCAGCTCGCTGATAATGCGTACTCGAACTCCGAGCTTGCGGGTGTGTGCTTTTCGCCTGACGGCAAGACGCTTTTCGTTAACGTGCAATATCCCGGCACCACACTCGCCATCACCGGACCATTTCCGACCTGACACCGAACACCTGGATACGCCACACGACACGCCTCTCGGGGTATTTGTCGACCTCATGGCTCCCTACGGTCCGCTTTACTTCGGTCGACAAACACCCCGCATCGGCGGTCCTACTGACGTTCGTAGAGGTCCGAGCGCCGGGTGCGCGCACGAGCGTCGTGCGTAGCGCAGCGACGCAGGACGCCAAAGCAAGCGGAGGACGATTTGAGCGCGCCATGGACGGCGCGCGAAATTTAGCGAGAGCGCGTACCGGCGATCGGGCCTGTACTTATGACTCGGAGGCGCGTCGTTCGAGTATTTCGACGGCGGGCAGCTTCTTTCCTTCGACGAATTCGAGGAACGCGCCACCCCCCGTCGAACTATAAGAGATTCCGTCTCGGACGCCGTACTTGTCAATGGCGGCAAGCGTGTCGCCGCCGCCAGCAACCGAAAACCCGTCGCTCGAGGCAATCGCTTCAGCCAGTACCTTTGTACCATTGCCGAAGGCGTCAAATTCGAATACGCCAACGGGACCATTCCAGATGATCGTACCGGCATCGGCGAGAATTCCGGCAAGCTCGGTTGCCGACTCCGGACCGATATCGAGAATGAGTTCTTCATCTGCGACAGCGTTCGTCTTCTTTATCACTGCTTTAGCGTCGGCCGAGAACTCAGTCGCCACAACGACATCCGCGGGCACCGGTATGTGTGCCCGGCCCTCTCCGCCCGAAGCCAGATCGCGCGCCGTATCGAGCATGTCCGCCTCGTGCAACGACTTGCCGACGTTATGACCGTCGGCAGCAATGAACGTATTCGCGATGCCACCACCGACAATCAATGTATCAACGAGCCCCGCCAACGCATCCAGTACGGTGAGCTTGGTCGACACCTTGGAGCCGCCGACGATTGCAACGAATGGCCGTGCCGGATCATCGAGCGCCCGGGCGAGTGCCTCGAGCTCGCCGGATAGTAACGGGCCGGCGCAAGCAACAGGCGCGAATTCTGCTACGCCATAGGTACTGGCCTGGGCCCGATGCGCCGTTCCAAAGGCATCCATGACAAAGACATCACAAAGTGCCGCCATCTTGCGTGCCAGCGACTCGTCGCAGCTTTTTTCCCCGAACAGGAAGCGCACGTTTTCCAGCAGCACGAGCTGACCAGGCGCGACCTCGACGCCGTCAATCCAGTCCTTGACGAGCGGTACGTCCTGACTGAGCAGTCCGGCAAGGTGATCAGCAACGGGCTGCAGCGAGAACTCATCGTTGGGTTGTCCCTCGGTCGGGCGCCCTAAATGGGACATGACCATAACAGCGGCGCCCGCCTCGAGTGCCGCCTTGATCGTTGGTAACGCCGCGCGAATACGCGCGTCGCTCGTCACGGCACCGTCGGCTACCGGAACATTGAGGTCCTCGCGAATCAATACGCGCTTGCCTGACAAATCAATGTCGGTCATTCGAACAACGGACACAGTCTTCTCTGTCCAGCCGAAGCGTTAGGCGTTCATCAATGCGACAGTGGTATCCAGCATGCGATTCGAGAAGCCCCACTCGTTGTCGTACCAGGAAATGACCTTGACGAGACTGCCGTCGAGAACCTTCGTCAGGGTCGAGTCATAAGTGGACGATGCCGGGTCGTGGTTAAAATCGACCGAAACGAGCGGCTCTTCGTTGTAGGCCAGCACACCTTTCAGGTCGCCCTCTGACGCTGCCTTCAGAATCTCGTTGATTTCCTCGACCGAGGTGTCGCGATTTGCGACGAACGTCAGGTCGACCGCCGAAACATTGATCGTCGGCACACGCATCGAGAAGCCATCAAGCTTGCCGTTAAGTTCGGGCAGAACCAGACCAACGGCCTTCGCCGCACCCGTGCTGGTCGGAATCTGCGACATCGTGGCTGAACGCGCACGACGCAAGTCACTGTGATAGACGTCCGTCAGCACCTGGTCATTGGTGTAGGCATGAATCGTCGTCATGATGCCGTGTTTGACGCCGATTGCTTCGTGTAACGGCTTGACGAGTGGCGCCAGGCAATTCGTCGTGCAGGATGCATTCGAGATGATGTCGTCGTCCGCTGTCAGCGTATCGTGATTGACCCCGTACACGATAGTCTTGTTGACACCCTCGCCGCCCGGCGCCGAAAGGACAACTTTCTTTGCGCCGCCTTCGATGTGCTTGCCCGCAGTTTCGCGGGTACGGAACAGGCCCGTGCATTCGAAGACTACCTCAACGCCGAGATCGCCCCACGGCAGTTTCGCCGGGTCACGCTCGGCGAACACTCTCACACGATCGCCGTTGACGACGATATCGCCACCGTCGACTTCCACCGTACCTGGGAATTTGCCGTGCGCAGTGTCATAGCGGGTCAGGTGTGCGTTGGTCTGCGAGTCGCCGAGGTCGTTCAGTGCAACAACGTCGAACTCGCCAGCTCGACCCGATTCGTGAATCGCTCGCAAGACGTTGCGCCCGATACGACCGTAGCCATTAATTCCAACCTTGATAGGCATGATTTTCTCCTGAATTAAATGATTTCACGGGCAACTGCGACGACATTGTCAGTCGCGAAGCCGAAGTGTTCGAAAAGTTCGTCGGCCGGGGCCGACTCGCCGAAACGGTCAAGGCCAATGACTCGACCGGCCGGTCCGGCATACCGCCACCATGTTGCGGTAACGCCCGCCTCAATGACAACCCGGGCAGTAACCGCCGCCGGCAAGACCTTCTCGCGGAACGCCTCGTCCTGCGCCTCGAATAATTCCACGCAAGGCATCGATACGACGCGAACAGCAATACCGTCGCCGGCCAGCACGTCGGCCGCCGACATCGCCAGCGCCACTTCGGACCCGGTCGCAATGAGGATGATCTGAGGATCCACGTCCGAATCCCGCAATACATATCCACCACGGGCGATTGAGGCCAGCTGGTCACTGCCGCGGTTTTGGTGCGGCAAACCCTGACGCGTCAGTACGAGGCTCGTCGGGCCGTCGCGCCTCTCAATAGCATTACGCCAGGCGACAGCCGTCTCGACCGTGTCGCAAGTTCGCCAGACACGCATGTTCGGCATCAGGCGCAGCGATGCGGTGTGTTCGATCGGCTGGTGTGTCGGGCCGTCTTCGCCCAGGCCGATCGAATCGTGCGTATAAACAAAGATATTTTGCACTTTCATCAAAGCGGCCATGCGCAGCGCATTGCGCGCGTAGTCTGAAAACGTCAGGAACGTGCCCGAATACGGTACGACGCCGCCGTGTAACGACAGGCCGTTACACAGCGCTGACATACCGAATTCACGTACGCCAAAGTAGAGGTAGTTGCCACTCGCATCATCACCCGTAATGACGGTCGATCCACTGTGCTTGGTCAGGTTGGACCCTGTCAGGTCGGCCGACCCGCCCGCCAGTTCGGGCAACATAGGAGCAAATGCGTTCAACGCCACCAGCGAGGCCTTACGTGTCGCCATGTTCTCGCCCGCAGCATCAATATCGGCGATCGCCTTGTCCGCAAACTGACTCCAGCCTGCCGGCAATTCGCGATTCATGCGGCGGAGGTATTCAGTCGCGAGGTCGGGGTGCTTTGACGCGTATTCTCCGAACAGTTTTTGCCAATCCCCTTCTTCAACTTCGCCACGCGACCTGCCATCCCAGGCTGCAGCAACATCAGCCGGAATCTCGAACGGCGGCGAGTCCCAGCCCAATTCCTTACGTGCGGCCGAGATTTCCTCATCGCCAAGTGGCGCGCCGTGCGTGGAGGCCGTGCCTTGCTTGTTCGGTGAACCAAAGCCGATGATTGTTTTGCAGCAGATCAGCGACGGGCGGTCGGCCTCGGCAACTGCCTGCTCGATGGCGGCAGCGATGGTCACACTGTCATGTCCGTCCACGTCCGCGATAACCTGCCAGCCGTAGGCTTCGAAGCGCTTGACCGTATCGTCAGTAAACCAGCCACCAACCTCACCATCGATCGAGATATTGTTGTCATCGTAAAGAGCGATCAACTTGCCAAGCTTGAGCGTGCCGGCCAACGAGCAGGCTTCATGTGAGATGCCTTCCATCAGGCAACCATCACCGAGGAACACCCAGGTCTTGTGGTCGACGATATCCAGGTCCGGTTTATTGAACTCCGCGGCGAGCATTTTTTCTGCCAGCGCCATGCCCACGGCATTGGTAACGCCCTGGCCCAGCGGCCCGGTCGTGGTCTCAATCGACAGGTCGGGCTCATATTCCGGATGCCCGGCCGTGCGATAGCCGAACTGGCGGAAGTTGCGGATCTCATCCATCGACAGGTCGTAGCCGGTCAGGTGCAACACGCTGTACAGCAGCATCGAGCCATGGCCGTTCGATAATACGAAACGATCACGATCTACCCAGTGCGCATTGCCCGGATTGTGCTTCAGGTAATCGTTCCAAAGGACTTCGGCGATGTCCGCCATACCCATCGGCGCACCGGGGTGACCTGAGTTTGCGGCCTGAACTGCGTCCATTGAGAGTGCCCGGACAGCATTCGCGAGTTCTCGCCGGTCGGGCTGGCCGGCTCTCGTTGCTTCTTGTGACATTATGATTTTCTTGTCGTGAATCGGTGGGAAAATTCCCATCCGCAAGCGGCGCATTTTCGCTGTTTCACAGGATCGCCGCAAGGTACAATGCGCTCCCGCTACCCCTGATCGAAGAAAAAGACAATTCTTATGAGTGACCCATATCTGTTCACCTCGGAATCGGTATCCGAGGGACACCCGGACAAGATCGCAGACCAGATTTCAGACGCCGTGCTCGACGAGATTCTCGGGCAGGACCCGAACGCGCGCGTTGCCTGCGAAACCATGGTCAAGACCGGCATGGCGATTATCGCCGGCGAGGTCACGACGTCAGCCTGGGTCGACCTCGAGGAAGTCGTACGAGGCACGATTATTGGTATCGGCTATACCGATTCGGCCATGGGCTTCGACGGCCACTCCTGTGCCGTGCTGAACGCCATCGGCAAACAATCACCCGATATTGCGCAGGGCGTCGACCGTGAAGAGGCCAAAAGACAGGGGGCCGGTGACCAGGGCCTGATGTTCGGCTACGCCAGCAACGAAACTGACGTATTGATGCCCGCACCGATAACGTACTCCCATCGCCTCGTGCAAAAGCACGCCAAGGTTCGCAAGGAAGGTGTTTTGCCGTTCCTGCGCCCGGATGCCAAGAGCCAGGTTACCTTTGTTTACGAGAACAACAAGCCTGTCGCGATCGATGCGGTGGTGCTATCAACACAGCATCACGCGGATGTGACCATGGAGCATCTTGCCGAAGGCGTTATGGAAGAAATCATCAAACCGGTTTTGCCGGCCGAGTTGCTCAGCGCCGATACGAAGTACCACATCAATCCGACGGGTCGATTCGAAATCGGAGGGCCGATGGGGGATTGCGGCGTCACGGGCCGTAAGATCATCGTCGACACCTACGGCGGCTCGGCCCGCCACGGCGGTGGCGCATTCTCGGGCAAGGACCCATCGAAAGTCGATCGCTCGGCAGCGTATGCCTGTCGCTATGTTGCCAAGAACATCGTCGCAGCCGGGCTCGCCGATCGTTGCGAGATCCAGGTGTCCTACGCGATTGGTGTCGCGCAACCGACATCCATCAGTGTCGAAACTTTCGGCACCGGCAAGATCTCGAATTCGCAGATGACAGACCTGATTCGCGAGAATTTTGATCTGACGCCGTATGGCATCCTGCAAATGCTCGACCTGTTACGCCCTATATACAAGCAAACGGCTGCCTATGGGCACTTTGGCCGTGAAGATATTGACGTTAGCTGGGAAAAGACCGACAAGGCGGAAGCGCTTGCCGGTGCAGTCGCAGCCTGACCAGACAATCCAGGAGAACACCATGAGCAGCGAACCCGTTGCCCTGCAGCAAAACGACTACAAGGTCGCCGATATTTCGCTGGCCGATTTCGGCCGCAAGGAAATCGCGATTGCCGAAACTGAAATGCCGGGCCTTATGGCTCTGCGTGAGGAGTTTGCTGGCCAGAACCCGCTTAAAGGCGTGCGACTCGCCGGCTGTCTGCATATGACGATCCAGACGGCTGTACTGATCGAAACGCTCGGGCAACTCGGCGCGGACATTCGCTGGTCATCGTGCAACATTTTCTCGACGCAAGATCATGCAGCCGCAGCGATCGCTGCGTCAGGTGTTCCTGTCTTTGCCTGGAAAGGTGAGACCGAAGATGAATACTGGTGGTGTGTTGAGCAGACGATCAACGGTCCGGACGGCTGGACGCCGAATATGGTTCTCGATGATGGCGGTGACCTGACACTCGTTCTGCACGACAAATACCCGGAGATCATGAAGCAGGTTAAGGGCCTGTCCGAAGAGACGACAACAGGCGTCAAACGTCTCTATGAAATGATGGCCGACGGTTCCTTGCTATGTCCTGCTTTTAACGTCAACGACTCGGTAACAAAGTCCAAGTTCGATAATCTGTACGGATGTCGCGAATCACTCGTCGACGGCATCAAACGTGCGACTGACGTCATGATTGCCGGCAAGATCGCCATCGTATGTGGCTACGGCGACGTAGGAAAAGGCTGCGCACAATCGCTGCGTAGTCTCGGCGCCACGGTGTGGATCACAGAGATCGATCCGATCAATGCCCTGCAAGCAGCCATGGAAGGATACCGGGTCGTCGTTTTCGATGACGTCTGCGACCAGGCGGATATTATTGTCACCGCGACAGGCAATTACCACGTTGTGACAGGACCGCAGATGGAACGCATGAAAAACCAGGCGATCGTCTGCAACATCGGACACTTCGACAACGAAATCGACGTTGCCTACCTGAAACAATTTGAGTGGGAAAATATCAAACCACAGGTCGATCACATCATTTTCCCTGACGGCAAACGCATCATCCTCCTGGCTGAGGGCCGGCTCGTAAATCTCGGCTGCGCGACCGGACACCCGAGCTTTGTCATGTCCAACTCATTCACAAACCAGGTTTTGGCACAGATCGAGTTGTGGCAAAACGGCGACCAATACGAAAATAATGTCTACGTGCTGCCGAAACACCTTGACGAAAAAGTTGCGCGACTGCATCTTGATCGTATCGGTGCGAAGGTCACGGAGCTCACCGACGAGCAGGCCAAGTATATTGGTGTTGCCAAGGAAGGTCCGTACAAGTCGAAGCACTACAGGTACTGATCACGCGCGAGGCTTGGGATTATCGATAGCGCAGCTGACTCTTTGAGGGTACTGCACCTTACCGATCCTCACCTGTTTGCCGACACCGGAGGTGACCTGCGCGGCACCGTTTCGTATTCGTCATTGTGTTCGGTGCTCGACCATTATCGGGACAATGACTGGCGCGCCGACCTGGCCGTAGTTACCGGCGACCTGATTCAGGACGAGAGCGCCAAGGCTTACCAACACTTCGCCGCTCTCCTCGCCGCACTGGGCCTTCCTGTCTATTGTGTGCCAGGGAATCACGATGTGCGCGCGTTGATGCGTGATGCGCTAACGGAACCCCCATTTCATTACTGCAAATCGGTAGAAGCCGGCGACTGGTTAATTGCAAGCATCGACAGCTGCGTGAGTGGACGTGCTGGCGGCCACATCGAGTCGGCGGAACTGGCACGCCTCGACCAGCAAATTGCTTCGTCGGGCGCCGCCAACGTCATGGTTTGCCTGCATCACCCACCCGTTGAAATGGGCAGCGAGTGGCTTGACTCCGTTGGGCTCGATAATGGCGACGAATTTCTGCAACGCATCGCAGCATCAGGGAAAGTACGACTTGCGATATTCGGCCATGTGCACCAGCCTTATGATGCCGTGCATGGTGGTGTACGAATTATCGGCACGCCTTCGACGTGCCGGCAGTTCGCCCGGGGAAGCGCAACGTTTGCAGTTGACGACAATCCGCCGGCCTACCGGCGCATCAGCCTGCACTCCGACGGAACGATCGAACAAACACTTGTTTGGCTGACAACAACATAGAGAATTCCGCATGAGTTATTTTTCTGATGCCAGAGACGTCATCGCCGGTGGTGTGAATTCCCCGGTACGAGCCTTTGCCGGAGTCGGCGGTGAGCCGATCTTTTTCAAAAGTGCCGCAGGCGCCTGGCTCGAAAGCGAAGATGGCCGTCGTTTCATCGACTATGTTGGGTCCTGGGGCCCGATGATTCTCGGTCACTGTCATCCGGCCGTACTCGACGCGGTGCTGGAAACAGCAAAACGCGGATTGAGTTTTGGTGCGCCTTGCGTGCTGGAAACCGAGATCGCGGCGAAGATTCGTGAACTTGTGCCATCTATCGAACGCGTCCGTATGGTCAGCTCTGGAACCGAGGCAACGATGAGCGCAATCCGCCTCGCACGCGGTCACACGGGCCGCGACAAGATCGTCAAGTTCGAAGGCTGCTACCACGGGCATTCAGACTCGTTGCTGATCAAAGCCGGCTCCGGCGCCCTGACGCTCGGCATCCCGAGCTCGCCTGGCGTACCGGCAGGACTGGCCGAGCACACGATTACGTTGCAGTACAACGATGCCGATGCGGTTCACGCTGCGTTTGCCGAGATCGGCAATGATATCGCCTGCGTTATCGTCGAACCGATAGCCGGCAACATGAACATGGTGCCGCCCGAGCCCGGTTTTCTCGAGGCATTGCGAGAAGACTGCTCCGCTGCTGGTTCCGTGCTGATCCTTGATGAAGTCATGACCGGCTTTCGCGTCGCCAAGGGCGGCGCGCAATCGCTGTTTGGCATAGAGCCCGACCTCACAACACTCGGCAAGATCGTCGGGGGCGGAATGCCGGCCGCCGCTTTCGGTGGTCGCGCCGACATCATGGCAAGCATCGCGCCCGACGGGCCTGTCTACCAGGCCGGTACGCTGTCAGGAAACCCGGTCGCGATGGCTGCCGGACTCGCAACGCTCGAGCAAATAGACGAACCCGGGTTTTATGAAGCCCTGGCCGGGCGCACGACTCAACTGGTCGAAGGCCTGGCCGCCGCGGCCCAGGACGCAGGAATTCCGCTGGCAACCGAAAGCGCCGGTGGCATGTTCGGTTTCGTTTTCACGGATGGTGGCCCGGTACGGTCGTTCGCGCAGGTCGCTGCAGCCGATGTCGAACGGTTCAGGCGATTCTTCCACGGCATGCTGGACGAGGGTATCTATTTCGCGCCGTCGGCGTTCGAAGCCGGCTTCGTCTCCACAGCGCACGGGGATACCGAGATCGAACAGACGATCTCGGCGGCCCGCAAGGTCATGGCGACTCTCTAGCCTTCTCGCGCCGGCAGGCTCGCCGCATCGAGCAGTTCCTGCACGATCCGCAGGCGTTCCACCAGGTCACTGCTTTCGAGGCACTGCTGCTTCTCCTCGAGGTCGATCGGCAGGATTTCCACGAAACGGCTCGTCACCCAGGACGCATCATCCATGTGCCGCTCGAGCGACTCGTATAAGCGGCCGAGGTCATCGAGAACGCCACCAAGAATGTTGGGCATCGCTTTGTACTCTTCCGGTAGCGGAACCGCAGGTTCATCTGGCAGGATTTCGACAGTGCCAATATTGAGACCGCTGGCCTCGCGGAAACTCGAGATTACGCGGAATCGTTGCTCGCCCACAGCCGTTACGCCAAGCAGCCCATCGCTGCCCTGGTACCAGTCGATTATGCGTGCCAGCGTGCCGATTTCGTGGGTCGTCGCGGGTCCCGTAAGATTGCCGTCGCGTATCAGTAGCACGCCAAATGGCGAGTCGTTCTGTACGCAATCGCTGACCATGGCCAGGTAGCGCGGTTCGAAGATGCGCAGTGGCAGCGGCCCACCCGGGAACAACACGGTATTTAGTGGAAACAGCGGAATCTGCACGACGCGTCCTGAAGACCCTCTCTATTATTAGTATAGACGTCGTGGCGCAATCAGCTGAGTCGGGTTCTCTGCAGTACGGCCGTCAGCGTCTGTCTTGCCGAGCCAAAGCCGCCGTTGCTCATGAAAATCACCTGGTCGCCGGACAGCACCTTGCCCGACATGTCGGACACGAGCTTGTCATAGTCTTCGAACAGGCGCAGCCGGTCGCCGAGTGGCAGCAAGGACTCTTCAAAATGCTCGTCCATGCCGGGCGGCCTGAACATCCACACGAGATCGGCCGCGTCGAGTGACGCAGCAAGTTCCTCGTTGTGTACACCGAGTTTCATGGTATTGGAGCGCGGCTCTACCGCTATGACAACGCGCTGCCCCGGATAGCGACGCTTCATTGCCGCAATCGAACGTCGAATCGCTGTCGGGTGGTGGGCGAAATCATCGTAGATTGCAATATCGGCCACGGTGGCTGTTCGTTCCATGCGACGCTTGACGCCTTCGAAGCGCGATAACGCCGCCAGCGACTGCTCGAGTGAAACACCGGCGGAGCGCGCAGCGGCAATCACGGCCAACGCGTTCTCGAGATTGTGCCGTCCACCCAGTTTCCAGCGCACCTCGCCCGAGTTGCCATCAGGATCGGTAATACTGATGCGCCGCTCGGCCGAATCCATGAATGTCCCTTTCCAGTCCGACTTACCGCCGGTTCCAAACGTTTCCACCGGCGTCCAGCAACCCTGGCTGATCAGTGTGCGCAGGTTTCCGTCAGCCTCATTGACGATCAAGCGACCCGTCGCAGGCACTGTTCGCAGTAACTGATGGAATTGCCACAAGATCGCGTCGATGTCTTTGTAAATGTCGGCATGATCAAATTCCAGGTTGTTAAGCACCAGCGTGCGAGGGCCGTAGTGTACGAATTTGGCACGTTTGTCGAAGAACGCCGTGTCGTACTCGTCGGCCTCGACCACGAAGTACTCGGAACCACCGATGCTCGCCGATACGCCGAAGTTCGTCGGGATGCCGCCGATCAGGAACCCTGGTGCCTTTCCCGCATCCTGAAGTATCCAGGCGAGCATGCTCGCACCCGTCGTTTTGCCATGAGTGCCGGCGACCGCCATGACATGCCGGTCGCGCAGTACATTGTCGGCCAACCAGCGTGGACCCGAGGTATGTGGAATACCACTATCCAGCATGGCCTCAACTGCTTCGTTGCCGCGGCTCATGACATTGCCCACGACGATGCAATCGGGCTCCGGGTCGAGTTGCGCGGCATCAAATCCTTCGTGAATCTCGATGCCGAGTTCACGTAGCTGCGTGCTCATCGGTGGATACACGGCGTTATCACAACCCGTGACGCGAAAGCCGGCTGCGTGCGCCAGCGCGGCGACGCCGCCCATGAAAGTTCCGCAGATTCCGAGGATATGTATGTGCATGGTCGGGTTCAGGGTTTGGGCAAAATCAGGTTAAGCGCTGCATATTGGAAAATGAAAATTGCGAACGCAATGAGGACGCCGATGTAGAACGCACGATCGATCGCCCGGGCAATGATATGACCTTCTACGGACATCGACCAGATCAAATAGAGAATGGCCAGCATACTGATAATCATTGGCCCAGCCAGCTGGCCTATCGACACGAGCGCTGCCGTAAAACAAAGCGCCATCAATGCACCGCATCCGATCAGAGCTGTCAGAGTTTGCAGTATGCGCTCGCTATGACCGGTGCTGACAAGGACGGCATAATAACAGGCCATTGCCAATGCGAAGTTCAGCGACTCCCTGCGAACATCGCCACCATCAGCATTCTCTATCAGGCTCGTGAATGTAAATGCCGCAGCGACCCAGAGCACAAGACTCATCAGCAACAAGATGCCGGAACGTGGAACACTCTCAGGTCCCTTGCGCAGCAACGCGATGTCGAACAGCGTTCTGATGAGTGGCAACACGGCTTTGAATCATCCCTGGTTCGGAACAGCCATCATCGCATGTTACCCTGCGGATTCGAAATGACACCCACCGCTACACATGCCTGATTACAAACTCGTCGACCGGCCGGATTCCATCGCATCCGACCTGGGCCGGCACGACCATGTCGGTGTCGACACCGAGTTCATGCGCGAGAAAACTTTCTTTGCCGAACTCTGCCTCGTGCAGATAGCAACGGGCAGCGAGATTTACTGTGTCGACCCACTCAATGGACACGACATGAGCGTGTTCTGGGACGCGTTAATGCAAGACACATGGGTCCTCCATTCGGGTCGCCAGGATATCGAAGTGGTCTACCAGACGGCGGAGCGAATGCCCGGCAGCGTATTCGATACGCAGATTGCCGCCGGATTGCTCGGTTATGCACCACAAATGGGCTATGCATCACTCGTCAAAGAGCTGTTCGACGTCGACATCGACAAATCACATACGCGGGCAAACTGGACACGGCGGCCATTGCCTGATGCCTATTTGCACTATGCGGCCGAGGACGTCGAGTACCTGTTGCCGGCACTCGACAAACTATCCGAACAACTGGATCGCAAAGGGCGTCTCAATTGGGCCGAAGAGGACTCAGCGCAATTGCTCAATCCTGCCTTGTATGACATCGACCCGATGCTCGCCATAGGGCGCATGAAAGGTGCCCGCAACTTCCGCGGACGTCGCCGAGCCATCGCTGCCCGGCTGGCCGCGTGGCGAGAAACAGAAGCGCTGCGCGCCAATAGGCCCCGGCAATGGATAGCAAAAGACAGTGCATTGCTCGAAGTTGCCACCACGATGCCCGACAACATCGACGCGCTGAGCACCGTCGATGGATTGTCCGCGGGACTGGTGCGACGCTCAGGCAAGGCGATTCTGGCTGCCGTTGCGGCATCCGGGAACGATGATACAAAGTACCGGCCGCCGTCGGCGCCGAACGAGAACCAGAAAGCGCTGCTTAAGTCGATACAGAAACATGTGGCCGAATGTGCCGCCGACATGGGACTCGCGGCCGAAACCGTCGCGTCCAAACGTGATCTGTCCGCGGTCATCATCGGCGGTGATCGCAATTCAAAGGTCTTGAGCGGCTGGCGCCGCGAACTGGTCGGCGACAAGTTACTCGATTCGCTTTAAGAGCCCGCCCTAGCGGGCGGCAATTCTTCAGGTTGGTCAATTACCCCTCCGCGGAGGGATTTTTTACCGAGATTGAATATTAGGATTCCGCGGCAATGTCGAGTGTCTGCTTTTGCCGAAAGCGGTCGCCCAAACGAGCAGAATCTGGAACATCTGACCGTCTGCTTACGGCCATAAGCGGCCGGTCAGGCGAAGACCTTACTCGTCAGTTTGGCCTACAAATATCGCGATCAGCATAAGCAGTCCCGCATATCTGAATGCGTCAGTCAGTGCCATACGAAACGGGCCTTCAGTGCGCCACA
>Ga0255052_10000097_pt1 | contig 62355 bp, 65 predicted proteins | sample JV7_2_21_MG_FD_188632 | JGI IMG/M metagenome (GOLD analysis project Ga0255052, IMG submission 188632) | Seawater microbial communities from Jervis Inlet, British Columbia, Canada - JV7_2_21 | ecosystem: Environmental > Aquatic > Marine > Inlet | place: Canada: British Columbia | collected...
GTTGAGACTTGTGATGGCCTTTTCAAACTCATCTGGTTTTGCGTGTATCATCTTAGTCCAGAGTCCTGATAATTCTCTGGAGAGCCACTCCTCAACACTCTTCGTTTGAGGGAGTCGAATGGCGACTGGTTCTTGACCCCAATCACTTTCAAATTTCTTCTGAATTATACTATCGAGAGTTATTTTTTCCTTAGGCAGTATGGGACTGCCAATATTCTGTTTCAGTTTACCAACAAGCCATTCAACATTATCTTTCGTCAATAATCCTTGATCATTGGACTCTGCGATTCGATGTGCGAATATCGCATTATGCCCAAGAATACCGAAGTTCACAATAGAATTCAAAAAGACATCTCTGAACTGTGTCAAATCAGTGGGCTTAACCAGTTTCGATAACTTATCATCTTTCAAGAACCCGTCGGGAGTTTTAGAAGGGACTTTCCTCACAAGATATTCCATCAAGTGCCAAAGTACAGCAATATGTGTTCGAGTATATTCTGCATTTGGGAGTTCTGCTATGAGGGAATATGGCATAATGTAGCCATGCCCTAATTTGTCTGGCTCCTCAGCTGTGAGTAAGGCAACGATACGTCTTAACCTCACAGGATCTTCTTTTGTTGTTAGAATGACCGATGCTTCCCACGCTCCAACATCACTTTTCTGCCTCAGTGAAGTCGTGAATTTACGAAGTGCATTATCTGGCGAATCTATTCCTTTGTTCACATTATATCGTGGACCTTTCTCTGGAGCCCAATGGTCGATGTCAGTAAGATGAAAGGCTAAACGCTGAACCAGTAATTCCTGTAGTTCCAATCTTCGCTCTTCTTCGAGTTGGGTTTTGATTGAATCGGACAAAGTGTTTGGTGTTAAACCGGGATGGTTACCCAGATCCTCAATCATTCTGTGTATCGAATTGACAACAATGGTCGAATGGGGTGTATCATACGTACGTTGTTCGTGCCATGCAGCCCCGTGCATCAAGACTGCCCAAATTGCTGATGGGCGGGCTGATGAGAGCATTTTCCTGATAGCATTGACAGCTGCGCGACCATCTGCTTTCAGACATGCCTGAAAGAAGTCCATGGGCATTCCTCTTTCTGGAGATCAAGATATAATGAACGATTCTCTACACATGTTACAGGTAACGGTTTCCCCTCTTACTGCTATGCGTTTGAGATCGTTTCTGCAGAAGGGACACACAGCGATAGTCTTTGGGGCTGGACCCGTTCCAGTTCCAAGGATGAAGTCACCCATATCGTGATCGATTCTTCCAGATAGTTCTCGACCATCAAGAAGATCATGTAGAATCTTGGTCACATTCATTATCGATACGCCTGATTCTTGTGCAATCTTTTCTAATGCAAGTCGTCGCATTCCCTCGACTGTTCTCTTTACTGCTGTCACCGGATCAACTGTTACCTGTTTCTGAGATGGAGGCGGCTCAAGTTTAGTCGTCTGTAGTTCTGATGATTGGATTTTATGAACCGACGAAACATCTTGTGTTGAACCACCAGCTTGCTCCAATTGGGTCGTCAACTCAGTAATCTGTCTGGTGTATTCTTCTACAGAAACCAAACCTCGCATATAATCCAGGTCAAGATCCTTAATCTTTGACTCGATTGTAGAAATCTCGTCATTGGAATCATTCAAAATAGTATCTCTCCATGATATTCTATCTGAAGCCAGACATCTTTCAATATAAGCAGAGTGTTGTTGAATATCCAAAATCGATAGATTAGGATTATTATCGCTCAATCAATCTTCTGCCTTCAGGAAGCTCATCAAGAAGAATACCCTCTTTCTCTGCTTGAGTCACTGCTTTCTTTGCTTTTACCCCTCCAATATTCTCAAGTGCACCTGCTACTGTCTGTCTAACAAAGATAGAACCATCGCTGAGAGAAGCTATCAAAGCATCAACTGATTTCTTATCTTGCCGTTCTCCAAGCTGTGCTGCTGCATGAATCCTTACCATGTATCGTGGATCAGACAATGCTTCTATCAAAATCTGAGTAGCTTGTGGATAATCAAGTAAACTCAACCGTTCAATTGCTCCAAGACTGACCTGCTCATCATCACTCTGAATCTCGATTCCTAATTCCTTCAGCATCGCTATAATGTTTCTATTATCAGTCTTCTTTGGAGGTACTTTGCGAGCCTTCTTCTTTGGAGGTTTCTTTTCCTTCTTTGTTATAGCCTTTTTAGTCGGAGTTTTCTTTCCGGTCTTTTTAGCAGGTTTCTTCTTCTTAGTTGGTGCTTTCTTTGTAGTCTTCTTACCTTTGGCTCCTGTTTTCTTCTTGGGTTTTGTCTTAGTAGTCTTCCTTGTTGTTTGTTTCTTTTTGGAGGTCTTGGCACTCTTAGACAAATCAGCTCCCTCACATTTCGCAACAGAATATTATTGCAATGGATACTGAATCATATAAAGAGTCTGAACCCGCTACCACAACGGAAATGCCTTAACAAGAATCAATCCATCTCTTTTCAGGTGGTACTAGATGCACGAATTCTCAGCTGCATGTTCGATAGTTGACACAGCTGTTGAAGCTGCTAGGAACAACAATGCCTTGAAGGTCTCTGTTGTCCATGTCGAAGTTGGAGAGTTCACTTTTCTTGTACCTGAACAACTTATCTTCAATTTCGAGATTGCACGAAGGAACTCCGTGCTGGAGAACGCTGAGTTGAAAATAAAGACAATCAAGGGACGTCTGAAATGCGACGACTGCGGCTTTGAAGGTGAATCAAAGGTCAATTCTGATATTCCTGCTCAAGTTGCAGTATTTGCCCCAATGAAGTGTCCACAATGTGGAGGAAGTTCCACGAAAATCACAGGCGGTAAAGACTTCGTGATAACGAGCATTGAAGCTGAAGTTTCAAAATCCACTGCGGGTTAGGAAAACTACTGGTTCAAAATTGGTAATTTAGATTAGAACCGCATTGAGAATGCCATCTTGACCAGGTCTACTGGTTACCCTAGCACGACCCTTTGAAGTCTTGATAATAGTACCTCGAGTGATGACCTTTCTACGCTGATAATCCATGTTGGCTGGGTTTTTCTCAACATCTTGAAGTTCAGCACGGGAAGTCACATTCTTTGCTGAATCTGTCACATTGACCTGAGTGAGTAGTAGGGCTGGCGTTTTCTTTGCCTTGCGTCTACTATCGATTGTAATCCTCTTTGGTTCCCCCATTAGGGTTTCAGTTGGATCACGCCCCATCTGATGCTTTCTCTTACTCCTGAGTTGTCGCAATCGAGCGCCAGTGGATGTACGTGTTGATCTTCTATGCCAGATACCCATTTCTGACTACCTCATGGTTATGTCAATGACGCTCATTGTGGATTCGTTTTAAGTCTTGCTTCGTGGCTAACTTCTTGCATCATGTTCTGAGCATCCTCTTCAAATACTTCCAAGGTCTGTTCTATGACACGGCACAGCCGGAGGATGACATATGTCTAAGATTGAAACTGCCCATGGTGCTGGTGGCAAAATAATGCAACGTCTACTGGAAGAAGTCGTAATTCCCTCCTTTAGTCGAAGAAAGATGGGAGAAATTGGGCTTGACGAAATGGATGACGGTGCAACATTTCACGCTGCTGGAGCTAATCTGATTGTTTGTACAGACGCTCACACAATCCACCCGATAATCTTCCCTGGAGGCGACCTTGGTATTCTATCTGCGTGCGGCACTGTGAATGATCTAGCAGTCATGGGAGCTAAGCCTGTAGCAATGACAAACACAGTCATCATAGAAGAAGGCGTTGAAATCAATACTCTGCAAACAATCCTCAAGTCCCTGAACAGCATCATAGAGCCTCTTGGAGTGGCAATGATTGCGGGTGATACAAAGGTCATGCCTTCAGGAACTCTAGATGGAATTATCATGTCCACAACCGGTATCGGAGTACCCTACCTCGACCACCCAATATCAGACGGTGGGGCGAAACCTGGAGATGATATCATCATCTCAGGACCGATTGGGGATCATGGTACATCACTGCTGGCTCATCGCGAGGGACTCAAATTCGAGACCGATTTGATTAGTGATGTGGCACCTCTATGGGCGCCCATCCGTGATTGTCTTGATGTGGGTGGAGTAAACGCGATGAAAGATCCCACAAGAGGGGGAACTGCAGCGACGCTCAATGAGATCGCATCAAAATCAGGGCTCGAGTTCGAACTTCAGGAAGAACTTCTACCAGTTCGCTCTGCCGTTCAATCTCTATGCAATGTACTAGGACTTGATCCGTTACACATGAGTTGTGAAGGCACTTTCATCATGACTGCAGATTCAGATAAGACTGAGGACTTGCTTTTTGCACTAGCCAAACACAAAACCACAAAGGATGCCCAGATAGTTGGCAATGTTCACAAGGGAAAATCCCGAGTCATCATGAAAACAACAATCGGCGGTCGTAAAATCATCCAAGTTCCCTACGGTGAACCAATACCACGAGTCTGCTAGCAGAGTGTTCAGTATTCTAATATCTTGGGTTTCTGTTGGTTCTCAATAATTCATCATGAACTGATGAATTTGGATTCTAACTATGAGTTATACCAGCGGATTCTTCAAACTCACGCTGATCCTCAAGTATTTTTTTCATCTTGAACTTGAGTTGAGCTTTGAGCTTGACGCGATCATGGTCTAGGCCAAAGTAGTCTGCAAAGAGCTTAGTCGTCGTTAGTAATTTTGAACGACCTTCGGGAATGGCGTCAACAAATTTTTTCTCGACAAGGTCTCTGATATGATCGTAAGAGTGGGTTCCACGCTGTGCAACTAATTCTGACTGGATAATTGGTTGTTTAAGTGCAATGAACACCAGAGTCTGAAGAGATGCAAAAGATAGAAGCCCTCCTGGTATTAGTTTGCCAACCCTTGGAGTTAATTCTGGTTTGAGCTGCATAGCATATCGGTCTTTGGGCAATGCGACTACCTCAAGAGCGCCACCTTTCTGGTTATACTCGAAACTAAGGTCATCCAGCAATTTCTGGATAGTAGATTGTGATTTCCCGATGATATTCGACAGCTCCTCCAGGGTCAGGGCCCGTCCAGACACATAGAGTGCGGCTTCTAGAGTTATCATATCTTCATCCAATCAGATCACCCTATGTCTTGATTTCTGGTTGAATCTGTTCTTCGGATGATTCCTCATCATCTTCTGTAATCTCAGGCAGTTCTAAGAGCTTCACCCAGATGACACTCTCCTCATCCATCCAGATGTCGATATATGCCCGTGCAAAAAGAAACAGAAGCGAGAAGAACACCCGTACGATCTCCTGTCGTGTATTGGTCATTAATATCTCCACGAACTTGGTCGCGTCACCTATCTTCATGATTCTACAAATGTCATCATAAACGTCTGCAATTGTTTCCTCGATGTTAGCTTGATCAATATTCATCTGAAATGTAAGTGGGTCTGACTTTGATCTGTACTTCCGTTTTGTCGGAGTGGACCGACGTCTATCTCCCTTGCTTAGGACCTGGTCCATGGCAACAAGTAATTCTTCTAATGTCACCCGTCTGTTGGTCAATCTGAAAGGTGGACGAATGAGTGGAATTTCCAGTTCTCCATCATCCTCAATCTCTTCAGGTGGCAAGAGTCCGAGTTGTACGAGTTCTCTGGTCTTCCTCATAAATATCACAGAAGCAGAGTATAATGCGTTCCCAGATATACGGAAGTCAATATCCCCCAGTCTTTTCATCTCGTCTAGGAACTTGCCGACAAGTTTGCCCACATCTACATTCCATGGCTCAACCTTATCTAGTTGTAGGATATCTGTGAGAAGAATATAGGGTGGAGTTGCCCAGAAAGGCGAGTTATCATCCATCATGATGATGCCGAGACCTCCTTCAAATCAACTGCAACAATCCTTGAGATACCATCCTGATTCGACACTCCCACCAACAAGTCTGCTTTTCGAACTGTTGTATCTCGCAAAGATACAACTACGAACTGTGAGTTCTTTGACATTTCTGATATGAGAAGGGCTACATTGTGAGCGTTGACACTGTCAAGTGCCGCATCAATCTCATCGAATATGTAGAAGCTTGCTGGACTGTACATCTGAATTGCAAAGATGAGGGCTAGACCTGTAATTGTCTTCTCTCCACCACTCATTGCATCCAAAGTGACAAGCTCCTTTCCTTGCGGTTTAGATCTAACTGTAATCCCGCCCATCAAGGGATGCTCAGGGTTCTCGAGCAATAGGGTTGCCTCACCACCCGGTGAGAGTTGCCCGAATACCTTATAGAAATTGTCTGCAATCTCGTTGTATACAGTCAGGAACTTCTGAGTCTTTTCTGTTTCTAATTCCTCCATAAAAACGAGAATTTCATTACGTTCATTTTCAAGCTTAGTCTTTTTGTCAACAATCTCCTCGTACTTGTCCTTCTCACTGTCATAGTCAGTGAGCGACTTGAGGTTAACTGGACCCATGGCCTCGAGTTCACGCTCAACCTCTTTGATCTTCTCTTCCAACTCCTCGATTTCCTTGTAGGTGAGCTCGCGCTGATCTTCCTTCTCCTCAAGAGTTTCCTGAGTATTTGCTACGGTATTCAACTCAGCTACATATGCAACAATTTCAGTTTCAAGCCGGTTCTGTTCAGTCTGAAGACGGTACACTGCTTTCTCATTTGAGGTCTGTGCCTCTCGGATCTCTTCATGTCTCATCCTAAAGTTACGAAGTTCCTCCTTCAATTCTAATTGACGGACACGTTTGTCCTTCACTGCATCATCAATTTGTTCTCTTTCTTCTTTGAGTTTTTCAAACTCAGCTTCTCTCTCTGAGAGCCCCATCTGTAATCGTTTTTGCTCCTCTTCAAGACCTGGGATTATCGCATCTTGGGACTGAATCTTGACTTCCGAATCAATTGCCTTTGGTCCAAGTCTTTCATCTAGAGCCACACGTAGCGATGTTATCTCGCTCTGCAGTTTCTCTCTTTGCCTCTGATATTGTTCTTGAACCTCTTTCAGGTCCTTAATCTCTTGGCCGAGTTTGCTAGCATCGGTTGAAACCAATGCTTGATTGGCATCATCCCTCTGAGCTCGTACTCTTTCACGTTGAACACTGAGTTCATCATCTCTCTCCTGAAGATCTTTGACTTGAGCCTCTAGTTCATTAATCGTGAGGTCAGCCTTGTCTATTCTCTCTTTCAATATTCCCGACTTTGATTCTTGCTCTTCAGAACGTTCTTCAAGTCTACTCAGTTCGATCTGTAGACGATAGTTTGTCTTTTCGAGTCCTTGGACTTCTTTCTCAATACCGTTTCTGTCTTTGCGAAGTGAAGTTTGTTTATCCCGTAGGTCAGTAAGTATCTCCTCAAGCCCATGAAGGCGTTCACTAATCTGAGGGCTAGTATCTTCAACCTGAAGAGATAGTCCAACAATAGCCTTTTGGAAATAACCTCCCGTCATTAACCCAGAACGTTCAACTAGGTCTCCATCAAGAGAAACCGCTCTCTGTCCGCTGAATCCCTGACGTTTTGCGGTATCGAAATCCTTTGTGACAATAGTGTTCGAGAACACGAATTCAAAAGCCGAACGCATCTTTGGTTCAAATTTGACCAGATTCAATGCAAAATCAATAATCCCTTCATCTTTAGGCAACTTACCGGGTGCGTGTGTCTTAATCTTATCAAGAGGAATGAATGAAGCTCTTCCTACTTTTTCCTTCTTCAATACTTGCACACATTCAGTTGCTACTTGTTCATTTTCAACAACAATGTAGGAAAGTCTGTTTCCTCCTGCAACCTCCAATGCCACTGAATAGTCTGAATCAATAGTCCCAAGCTCAGCCACAGTCCCATGAATCCCACTGATGACATCAGCATCTCTGAGTTTCAGGACCATTGCAATTGCACGACGTCTCTTGAGAAACGCATCTTCCGCCTCTTTCAGGGCATCTTGCCGTGCCTGCACTTTGATGAGTTCCTCTCTAGTCTGAGCAACAATCTTAGCGCTCTCAGTGACTTCAGCATCCACAGTGGAGAGTTGTTTTGTTAGGCTGTCAATGTCAACCTGCTTAGTCTTTTCAAGCTCCTCAGACTGTTCAAACTCAGATTTCTTTTCGGGAATACTTTCCTTCAACTCTGTAAGCTCACTATCAGAAGTCTGACGGCTCTCAGTTGCATCACGCACTTCTTCATACGCAAGTTCTAATTCTCTGTTATCTGATTTTATTGTTGACCTGACATCTGAAACTCCTTCGTCTAGGTGCCGCATCTGGTTGTTCAGGTCCTGAAGTTTCAGTGTTGTTTCATAGTAAGCTTCTTGAGATTTCTCAGACATATCTTCTAACCGAATTACTTCAGCTGCGGTACCAGCTATCTCTTTCTCTAAGTCGGTGAATTCGCTGTTCTTATCTTTCATCAATTGTTCATTGTGGCTGATCTCATCTTGAGTAGATTCTAATTCTTCACTAAGCGATTTGCGCTCATTCGTTGCTCTATCAAACTCTGCTTTTGCCCTATCAAGATCACCTTTCACGTGATTGACTGCTGCAGATACGATACCAAACTGCTCAGACACACGGGTTGAGTCCCCTCCAGTGATCTCGTCAATATCATGGTCTATTTTCTCAATCTCGGTGTCAGATGTAGTAATCCCATTCTCAACATCGACGAACTCCTTTACTAGACTCTCTACCTCTTCCGCTCTGAGAGTAAGTGTTTCGTTGATGGTTTCAACTCTCGATTTCCCTTTGATAGTACTCCACGCAAGAATATCGATTCTGTGTTTTCTTATCTGGTCATTGAGATTTTGATAACGTCGTGCATCAGACATCTCTTCGTCAAGTTTTTCCAGCTGTCGACGACGTTCCTGCAGCTGCATGTCCACTTTGCCCAGGTTTACTTCACTTTCAGAGAGTTTTTTCATCGCACGATCTTTTTGTTCATCATATGCAGAAATACCTGCAATCTCTTCAATCAGCTTTCGACGTTCGCTTGGATTGACTTTGACCATCTGAGCAATCTCACCCTGGAGGACAAGATTGTAGCCGTTCGGGTCCACTCCAATAGCGCCTAATACATCAAGAACTGCAGTTCGAGTAACGACCTTTCCATTAATTCGACACACTGATTTTCCAGTGTCGTCTAATTGCCTCTCAATCACAACACGGTCTGCATCAATCTGCAACTCGCGGTCCTTGTTGTTAAAATGAAGTTCTACTACCGCAGTTTTTGCCTTAGGTGGCATGTGTGGTTTGGGCGGTGAGTATAGAAGATCCGAGAAGACAGTAGCCCTTAAAGTCTTGGCACTCAGCTGACCTAGGACAAATAGGATTGCGTCAACAACATTTGATTTTCCTGAACCATTGGGACCAACAATACAGGTGAATCCCTCATTGAGCTTAATACTCACTGAATCTCGTCCGAACGATTTGAAGCCCTTGCATACTAGCTTCTCAATGTGAACCAAGTCCCGTTCCCTTCCGGCAAATTACAGTCAGATCAACTTTGGCGTGTCCGAGTGTGTTATTCTGATTTATACGGACCTAAATACGGTTGGTATGACCCAAGTATTACCCCAGCTATGTCTGGATAATGTATTCAGAACAACAGGGCATCCTTTAATGTGTTGAAAAGTATAACTATGTTGACTTGGAATAGCGCGCTCTTAACCAACTATCGATATTAACGCGCGTCGCAAGGCCATTCTCAGAAGACCTAGTGACTCACGTGCACTTTCACCTGCTATTCCAGCTAGTACAATTTTTACATCACCAAGAATGACAATGAAGCCGTTATCTGATGCAATACTTACTTCCTTTAGACCTCCCTTATCTAGACCTGCAGAAAGCTGGGAGGAATTAGCGGCTATTTGTACAGCAAGGCTTGCTATATCTGAGTGCTTTGTTCCTCCACGTATCGTGTGACCAAAAAGCACCTTTCCTTTGGCATCGCATATTACGATGCCTTCTAAATCTGCATTAGCAGCCATCGTATCAGAAATAATTTGTTCAATCTTCGCTTGATCCACCATGTGTGAGTTTTCCTCCCTAATAGTCTGATTAGACTGGTATCCTGTTCTTGCAACAGGTGTGTAAATATCTTACGTGTCGGTCTGTTTCTCTCTTTTTCGGACCAATATTCCAATCTCTGAATGTTATTCTCCGTCGATTCACTTAAATCCGCTCACGCAAAGGTCAGCCAATAAATTTTGGAGGCGCATATTAAATGCCTATGTTGAGAACTAGCTCAGAAGCCTTTCCTGCATCAAAGAAAGTCCTGAGCGACATTCCTTTCGTCTTGCGTGTAGAATTTGGTCATCTAGCGCATAAGACAACAAAGATTGTAGGAAAACCAATCGCATGTCACAACTGCAATGGTTTCCTTCTTAGTGTGGACCAAATCAAAGAGGATTCAAAGGTGGGTAAGCACTTTGTATGCCCATTCTGTGGAACTCTGAATGTGATAGAGGGTGATGTGGTTGTTGCCGGTGATGATACTGATTTCGTAATCAAACCTCCCCCGGACCCAAGCACAGACACCGAAACAATTTCCGTAGGTGGACGTTCTTTCCTTGGACTCATTGATGTCTCGGGATCAATGTCAGGTGCGAACCTTGCTGCTGTAAAACGTAGTCTGAACACTTCGATTGACAGCCTTGCTGCAAATGCACCAGACACGATGTTCGGACTAATTGAGTTTGAGAGTTCTGTTGTGGCCAGAAATCTTGAGAATGGAAATCCAGTTGAGCTTCCGAGAGACTCGTTTGCAAGCCTACAAGCTATCATGGATTCTACAAAGAATCTCCTTGATGATGTGAAGTTAGTAAGTGTTGGCAAGAATAAGGATAAGCTGAAGACACACATACAGGCACTTCGAGACAAAGGTGGAACAGCACTTGGTCCTGCAGTTGGCATGGCTTTCGTGATTGCGAAACATCGTAATGTTGGTAGAGTGGTTCTACTTACTGATGGGCTAGCCAATGAAGGAATTGGCGCTCTCGAGGGCTATCAAGTAACTCCTGCGAACGAATACTACGAAAACATTGGAAAGATGTTCCTTGATGAAGGAACAGCTGTTGATGTTGTTGGTATCGCGTCAGGTAGGGGCATGGAACTTCAGACCTTGGGTCTATTGCCTGAAGCCACTGGAGGCCAGATGTACTATGTCACACCAAGCGAGCTTGACCGAAGCCTCTCAGAGCTAGCAGGCGCTTCACTTCTTGGTAGAGATGTAGAGGTACGCCTTGTCACACCCCCCGGAGTGAGGATCAAAGATGCCTCTGGGGTTTCAAGAGCTGTTGTTGAGCGGCTCAAGAAGAAAAGTGAGAGCAAGATTGGAGTTGTAGGTGAAGACCATGAACTCTATTTCGAGGTAGAACCTGAGAAAGAGATCAAGGAGTCCGAAATCCCTATACAGGTTCAAGTAACCTACACTGACGAGGAAGGTGCTCGGAGAATCCGTGCAGTCACCACTAAACTTCGTGTGTCAAAGAAGGAAGAGGAAATCATGAAAACTCTCGACCCGACAGTGGGTGCGACCTTTGTCACCCAGAAAGCTGGTGAGGAATCCTTCAGCGGTAAAAGGGAGAAAGGTAGGAAACGCATTGCCTCCTTCAGAAAAGCTCTGAAGTCAAGGGCAATGGGAGCACCTGCAAATGTACAAGCAATGCTTGACAGGACTGACCACGTTCTGAATAATGAGGAAGAGGAGATTATTCGTCAGGAAGCGATGATTTCAGCTGCACCCGAATCCGCTCCTTCAGGAGCTGCAGATGAGGCTTTCACAGGTAGCCTCGCTCAGATGAAGAAAAGCTCAAAGAAGCTCTATGATGACGACGAGGACGACGTATAGCTCTAGCATATTACAATCACAGGCCGTGTTTTTTTCTCACGGCCGCTACTATTTTTGCTTGTAACACAACACAATATACTCACCGAATGCGCAAACGACACATGTGGAGTGGTAACATATCTCCACAAGTCTAAAATAGTTAACTGCGGCGTAGATGTTAATGAACAGTTGACGCAGCGAGGATACTGTAAGTTGATTAGTCAAGAAAAACTTCAAGGGATTCTTTCCAAAATTAAGTCGCAAGAAGGTGTCCGTGGAGTTGTCGTGACTACCATGGACGGTCTGCCACTTAGTAGTGATCTAGACGCCGAAACTACAGAGAATATCGCTGCAATAATAACTTCCCTCGTTGGCAAAGCACTTGATGCAGTGCGCGAACTTCAAGAGGGGTCACTGTCATTCCTGACTCTTGATACAACCAAGGGTCAGATTAATATCGCACCTGAAGTGAAAGAGGGCGTAATATTGGTAGTCCTCAAGAATAATGAATGAAAAGAGGTGTACTCGAAATGAGTGATCCAAAAACCTTCGACAAGATTCTCACAGAAGTGATTCGTCAAGAAAAGGGGATAAGAAAAGTAATCCTCGTTGACAAAACTGGCCTTACGATTGCCAACGTATCTAAGCTATCGTACTATCCCGTTGACGTAGATTCAATTGGCGCAATAGCCAGTGCAGTCTTCTGTGCAAGCGAAGAACAGGGCAAGAACCTGCAGATTGGGGAGCTTGAGATAGTCACTTCCGAGTTCTCAGAGGGCAAGATTTTTGCATCCGCGTGTGGAAAAGGTGTTCTTTGTGTTGTATCAGAAGAGTCGGTCAACATTGGAATGATCCGACTTGTCATGAAGAAACAGGGTGCACAACTTGCAGATGAGCTTGACAAGTTCCTTGCCGTAGAACCACTTTCCCCCAAGGAAAGTGAGCTGGACGAAGAGGATCTCAAGTCAGCCTTGGCTGAGCTCGAACGAGTCTAGCACCATTCTATACAACAATACACCACTCCCCTCTTGACAAACTTTGTTATCATGTAAGCACCAATACTGTCGACAAGTCCTAGCTGTCTTTCCGTCAACACTAAGAAACGGGGCATGGACAATTGGCGCGAACTCTGGTTTCTTCACAATAAAAAAGCATGAGAGTTTTAAATGACTGTAATATGAAAGAGAAACTTAATGACTAAACCAGTAATATGGGTCGAAGGCATCATAGGAGCCGGAAAGACCGCCCTAACTAAGATACTTGCCAGAGAACTGAATTACGAGGGGCTCTACGAACCCGTCGATAACAACCCCTACCTTAAGATGTTCTACGCAGACATGAGCAAATGGGCCTTCCCCATGCAGATACTAATGTTACACAAACGATTTGCCCTTCAGAAAAGGGCTGCCTACTCAGCATATGTCGATGATGGTCCTGAGGGGTACATCATAGACCGTGGACTCCCCGGTGATCGGGTATTCGCCAAGCTATTGACTCAGAAGGGTCATATAGAGCCGATAAACTGGGACACTTACGAACAGGCTTACAATATCTTGCACCAGTCGTTGGTGCCACCCTCTTTGCTGTTGTATCTTGACGTACATCCAGATGAGGCCTACAAACGAGCGAGACAAAGAGCAAGGGACGAAGAGAGTCCCATGCCAGATGACGGCTTCAGAGAATATCTGATAGAGCTGGAGCGTGAGTATCTTTTGCTTCTCGAGGAATTATACGAACAGAGACATCACTGGAGCAGGGGGATGAAAATTCTTAGAATACCTTGGAGAAACATAAACTTGGACAATCCAGATCCAGAAAAAATACAGGCCCTTGTCGCCAAGATTAGAAAGGCATTAGAATGATTACCATTCGTGTGACCGGTGCTGGAGCTCAGTCGAGCCACTATCTCCCAAGGAAAGTGAGCTGGACGAAGAGGATTTTAAGTCATCACTCGCAGAACTCGAACGCGTCTAGCCTCCAACCCACCTTTATCCCATTCGAGTTTTGCACCATTCGATTCCAAAAAGAATGAGCCCATTTAACGTGGAATGAAAGCCTCTGTTGTAAACATTTTTCTAATTATACGCTCTTAACTCTTGAGAGGTGATGCATCGATGCAAGAAATTGAAACTGTCTCGATATTAATTGCGACATCAGGGTTACTCGTTGGTATCATATATCATATAATATCACTTAGAAACGCGAACCAAACGCGACAAGCTCAACTGTACATGCAGTTTATGAATATAGGCATGGACAAGGAGTTGATCAAGGATCTCATTGATGTCAATGAATGGGTATGGAAGGATGAAGAAGAGTTCGCCAAGGTGGTTGGAAATACTGAAGCTAGAGCTAAGGTTAGCGCAGCAGTCCAATACTATAACGGGATGAGTATAATGGTCAAGACGAACTTGATTAAACTCGACATGATCCCTGAACTGCTTGATATTTCTGTTCAAACCTTTTGGAAAAAATACAAACCTCTTTTTGGGCATTCTAGAAGGTTTGATAAGATTGAATACCTTTGTGACGAGATTGAAAAATGGGCTACACAACAATATCCTAGATAATCATGAAAGGGGCAAGTCTAACTCGGCGATATAGTGAGTTCAATCATAACACACACTGTTGTATTGCATCTGACAGAGCTACCATTCAGTGCATGTTGAATTGAAGAGTCCAATCTCTGAAGAGAGCCTCCAGTGAGGAACCTCCCGTGCCACAAAGCCTTTTATTAGACTGAACTTTTTAATCAATCAACATCACACTTCAGGGACTTCTGCAGTAACACAATGAGGTGTTTACAATTCGAAAAGACGACAAGGGACGCATTCATCTTAAACTGGTATTCTATGGTCCGTCCCTTGGAGGTAAAACAACTGCACTCCGCTGGCTCTATGGAAAAGTAGAAGGATTGCAGAAGGGTGAGTTCACGGCCATAGAAGACGAAACTAACAGGACTCTATTTTTTGATTACGTCCCCATGTCAGCAGGGGGTCGTGTACTCTTCGACGTCTTTACAGTGGCCGGACAGAAGAGACACAGGCACCAGAGGAAAGTAGTACTGCAGGGTACTGATGGAATTCTCTTTGTTGCTGACTCTTCACCAGATCAACGTGATGAGAACACTGAGAGTTTTGAAGAGTTGAAGTTGTTCCTTGGAGATGAACTTGGACGTCATATTCCAATTGTGGTCATGCTGAACAAGCGAGACCTCCCCAACAGAATGTCCCGTGATGAGATGCTAGATCTCCTCGGTTTAGGCGGAAATGTTCCCATCTATGAAACCATTGCAGTGCAAGGCGTTGGAGTTAAGAGGGCATTCCAAGCAATAGCCAGAGAAGTTATTTTGAAAAGGATGTACAAATAAAGACAGGTGAAACCAATGGGAGAAACCCGCGAAAATACACTCGAAGGCGTTCTGAATGAACTGCAGGGAAGTATTCCCGAGATTGAAGCCTGTGCTATAGTCAGTGTAGAAGGGTTACCAATCGTATCAGCTCTTCCGACAGACGTAGACGAGGCAAAGGTCGCGGCCATGACTGCTGCTATGCTGAGTCTTGGTGAGAGGGCAGCAATAGAACTTGGGAAAGGTAATCTTGAACAAGTTAATGTCAAGGGTATCGATGGTTGGTTATTGGTCACAGCAGCTGGAGTCAACGCTTGTCTGACCGTTTCCACAACTGCAAACGCTAAACTAGGTCTCATATTCTTGGATATGAAACGTGCTGCAGAGAAGATTTCGAAAATGATTTAGTACATCTAAGTACGCAGCATCAACTCTATTAAGAGAACATTTCCAATTTTTATTGAAATAAGAGAGTGTTAGAATTGAACTTGTCCGGTCCTGTGTATAGGTTGTACGAATACTACTTGTACCGACAGTTAGACAAGGACTGGGCACCAAATCACGTGGGTATCATTCTCGACGGGAACCGCCGCTATGCACGAAAACACGGGCTTGATGTTCCATGGTACGGACATCAAAAGGGAGCTGCAAAGGTCATGGAGGTTCTACGAATTCTGTGGGAAGCCGATGTCAAAGTCTGTACACTGTATGCTTTCTCCGTGGAGAATTTTCAGAGAAGGAAGGATGAAATAGAAGAGATCATGTCATTGGCGGAAGAGAAGTTTACAGAAGTGGTTGACAATCCTGATGTCCATCGTCATAAAGTCAAAATCAGAGCAATTGGTAGAGTAGACCTTCTACCTGAGAAGGTACAACTCGCTATCAGGGCTGCAGAAGAAGAAACCCGCGACTACAGCGACCACGTTCTCAATGTTGCTATTGGATACTCAGGTCGTGCTGAACTCGTTGATGCAGTGAAAGCGATTAGTGAAAAGGTTGAATCTGGTGAGATGACGCCTGCTCAGATCGATGAAAATATCATAGAGAAACATCTCTACACAAATGGCGTACCCGATCCTGATCTCATAATCAGGACATCTGGTGAAGAACGGCTCTCGGGTTTTCTTCTATGGCAGTCTGCATATTCGGAATTATATTTTGCACAGGTATACTGGCCTGCTGTGAGACGTATTGACATTTGGCGTGCCTTACGCTCCTACGGTGAACGATCTCGAAGATACGGGAAGTAGTCCCAATCACACGTAATCCAGTATTTTATAAATCAAAAGCAGAGCTTTGACACAACAGGAGACTTGAGGTTTTTGTCTAGGACTCCCGCAGATGTCTACAAAGGTTTGTTATTCACACAACTAGAGGATTCTATACCAAGACAGATTGAAACTGTAGTATCACGATTTACGGACAGCCAATTTGTAGGTGAGAAGATCTCTGTTCATCTTGCGCGTTTTGTTAGAATATTCACCCGTCTTGTGGGATACCTTGATGGACGTGAGGTTGCAACACTCTCAGATGTTACAGTAGCAATTGATGTGCTAGATTACTTTACGTCTTCCTCGAAGTGGTGGTTAATGTCAAGGAAGGACCCTGGGTTTGTACTACGTCCCCCATCACATGAACCAAGGGAGTTCATCAAATCCATTACAGATTTACAACTAAGCGGACCAACACTTCAGAGAGCAACTACTGCCGCTGATAAGCTATCGCGATTTCTCGTAGAACACGAGCTAGCAAATTCTGCAATGCAAGGAGAACTCAGAGAGGATCTACTCTCATCGTGGGTGTTACTCAGTGCATTTTCGTGCAAGGCACAGGGTAGAAATGTAACCACAGAAGCTGACTTTGAAACCGGATATGATATAATCCGCATTCTTTTCTTCTATGCCCCCGTTGAAGACTTTACAACACTTACAGCAGTTCGTAGACTCGGATCTCATACGCTACTCCCCCAAGCAGCCAGTGTAGGATTTTCTCCGGGTTTTGATAAGAAACTCAATACATCAATAGCTGCACGTCTAGAGAAAGTACACGAAGATCACCTTGCTGGAATGGCATCCTCTACATCAGGTGCCTCTCGCACAATTCTGACCAATTCGCTACGTTTGTTAGGGCAGATTCAAGCTGTCAGGCGAGGTTTCGCCCGTCTTGAAGAGGAACACTATGATTCTATGATTATTGGCGCACTCGAGATGTTCGATAAAATAGGTATCTCCTCCGAGTTTCTTCAGGATGAATCGGCTGCAATCGAGATATTTCAGGGTCTTAGACTAGAAGAAGGTGTTAAAGAAAGAATTCAGCTCCTGATTAGGAGATTGGAAGGTCTCGTTGTAGACTCTACAGGTAACAAAGACTTCCTACTTCAGTATGCACGCCTTGTCCCTAGACTAGTGGCTCTATTGCTTCTACTTGCGAGCAAGGTTAAGGTTTCACCAGAAGCTCCACTCACCGACCTCGATCTCAAGAAAGGACTTATTCTTCTTCATTACCTTGTCAGTGGCTAGTGGTTGAATCTGAACTACCAATTAATATCCTAGCGTCTACGACCAATGAGCCCTTTCCTTTTTCATATACAAAAGTTGGATTACAGTCCAGCTCCGTTATCTCAGGATTCTCCACAATCATTTTGGATACTGCAAGCATGACCTTGACTAATGAATCCACGTCGCGAGGTTCTTGACCTCGAACACCCTCAAGTATCTTGTAAGCTTTGAGTTCACCTAACATCTCTCTCGCATCTACCTCAGAAAATGGTATCAATCTGAAAGACACATCTTTGAGGACCTCTACAAAGATTCCTCCTAGTCCTGCCATCAGAGCATGTCCAAACTGTGGATCTTTTGTGACTCCCACAATAATCTCAGTTCCCATGTCTGCAAAATCAGAGATGAATACACCGCGACTGAGGTCAACCTCAATGTCATTCTCTTTTCCGTAATTCTTCGCGTTCTTCATGATTTCATCGAACGCTTTACGAACAGCATCCTCATCTTTGAGGTTGATTTTGACTCCACCTGCATCAGATTTGTGTAGAATATCCTTGGAAAGTATTTTGAGCACCACAGGAAATCCAATCTCTTTTGATTTGGTAACTGCTTCATCAGCTGTACTTGCTGTTGCATATGCAGGGATTGGGATACCGTATGCTTTCATTATGTCCTTAGCTTCATGCTCTAGGACAAAGGTTCTACCCTCCTCATGGGCAATCTTGAATATCTTCTTGGCTACTTTCATCTCTGATTCAGGCCTCTCTCACTTGTTACTGATTTATTCTGGTTTGTCCATCCTTTTTATCATAATCTATTTCTTACTTTTTGTTGTGAGTGAACCATACCAACAAGAAATTTCCGTGTTCTACCCCAATCCCGTCAGTTTTACGATCTTGTCTAAATGGTAATGCTAAAAGCAGGAGTTTCCTGAGTTTACTAGAGGCACAGAAGTGAACTTTGATTTCATCTCCGATGGAACATCAATTTTACAGGCATCACCTAGTCAGCTAAAGAATTGGATGAAACAGGGCTTCAAAGAACGTCTGAGAGTCTTTGGAAATGAACTACTCAACTATAGCCCAACTGCATACCCCTACAAGATTAAAGACCACAAACAAGTCAGTCCCAACAATTTTGTTTCTCTCAGTGTGACTGGTACAACATGTTCGTTAAAATGCGAACACTGTGATGGACAACTCTTGAAGGGAATGGAATCTACAATCACACCAGAAACCCTTTTCGAGCGCTGCAAACAGATTGAGAGTCAAGGAGGAGAAGGTGTACTGATCAGTGGTGGGTCTGATTCAGAAGGATACGTTCCTCTTGAACGATTTGGGGATGCTATTGGGCGAGTAAAATCTGAATTAAACCTCGAAATTGTTGTACATACAGGTCTTGTGAGTGAACAAACTGCGCAGTCCTTGGCTGAAGCACAGATTGATGCTGCAATGCTTGATGTCATTGGGGATGAGAGGGTTGCACGAGAAGTGTATCATATCACGAACGGACCAGAGAAGATGCGTCGTTCTCTTGACATCTTAGAATCGCTCAATGTTCCCACTGTTCCCCATGTCCTAGTAGGGCTGGACCATGGCAAACTTGGAGGTGAGTTAGAGGCCCTAGAGATGATAGCACAAGGTTCACCATCTGCTGTGGTCATCATTGCCCTGAGTCCAATCCGTAAGACCGTTATGGAAGGAGTGGATCCACCTTCGCCTGAAGCTATCGGTCGTATAACGACTATTGCAAGACTCGGAATGAGAGAAACCCCTCTACTTCTAGGGTGTGCACGTCCTATGGGTCAACACAAGATAGACACTGATATGTATGCAATAAGGAGTGGGACAAATGGTGTTGCACTAATCAGCCAAGAGGGTGTTGATTTGGCCCGGAATATAGGTCTAAAACCAATCTTTTTGGATATCTGTTGCAGTCTAGCGTACAAGACTATGATGTGAGATAATTCCTGACTATCCCCCCTGAGAGTTCGTACCCAAAATCAAAGACCCAGAGACCGAGAGCGGTTGCTAGAAACATTGGCCAGGGAATGACAAGGGATAGTGCTACTAGTTTGAGTATGAATCTATATTTGAATAATCTATAGGCTACAGGAGAATGGTCTTTGTCTGCCCAATCATTCCCCTTTTCGTCGAGAACTGCCGCTAAAAATAGGATGATGAGAATCGCAAGCAAATCTAGCCACGTAGTTAGAACTGGAAATCCAATTATCCAAATTGTCCCAAAAATAAGAACGAAGCCTACTATGAACTGAGGTCTGTTAACTTTCCCAGACGCTATCACTGCAATCAAAATACTGGTCAAGAGAACTAAATCCCATTCTGAAACCGTCATAAGTAATCCAAAAAGAACTCCAGATAGTGCAAGAGGAATCCATGCCATATTTTGGTTGTCGAGCTCGTCCAGCAGATCATCACCTAATTTCAGTGTAAATCCTGCAGACAAGTACGCCAAGAAATACATCATCCACTCAAGCATCTCTATCTTCCATCCACAAGTAGACAACCCAATTCAAGATGTGGCTCCTCAGTCTAACTATGACTCTTCGCTGGACATTTCTGTCCTCAGATAGCCAATTTGCATCATCGGAGCCAATTAAGCATCCACTGATGTCTTGATAAAACTTGGTGATTTACTACATCAGAACTACAGGTGTTCCGATTGCCTGTCCTGGGAGATTTGTTCGGAACTTAGCACGTACAGCGCCGCTGTTTCCATGTACTCCAAGAATATTACCCAGGAACTCTTTCTCTTCTGGTGAAGTCCATTTCACTTTTCGGCTGACTAAGGATGCAGCCTCGGCTCGTGTCTTAACCTCATCGAAAATTAAAATCACTTGATTTGTGTGTTGTAGGTGCTTACCCCTACGATAACTTACTACAACGCCTCTGCGGCCTGTTAGAACGTCACTCTTTGACATGCGGAGTTCCTCCTATGGGAGTTCTCGTGAACGCCCATTGGAATCGGATATAAGACTTACTGAATAGCCTCCAATATTCTCAGGACTCAATTCCTGGGCCACCATCCGGAGTTGAGAATGGATCATCGCTCTTAGCATATTTACTAGAACGAGCAACCTCTCTGTTCTTCTCAAGTAGTACATCTCTGACGGTATATCCGATTGGATTAGGTAGTTGCGCGATTCTGTATAATGCAAACCACACCCTTCCATCGCCCATTGAACCTTGCATAAAGAGATTATCAACCATATCACTCGCTATTTCGAATTTATCTGTAGAAGTACCAAGTGATGTGATGATTATGTTCTCTTGATCATTGATATCTTTTACGCGCTTTGTCATCTGTATTGAGCTGATGAACGAGAGGATCATGACGAATGCTACAAATAAAATGGAATCGACAAACAGTGATAAATCAGCTATGAAAATTGAGACCAGTACTAACGAGGTCACCAAAATAAACTGGAACAATATACCCTCCACCAGTGCGTTCACAAAACTGGTAACACGCCAGTGGTAGTATCTTGACATAACTGAAGTTGGCTCTTTGAAATGCATGATATCATACAAGTATTTGTTTCTAGCACGCCGTCCAATGAATAACCAAAAGGTCTGCAGTAAGAGTGCCTGCAGAAATATCACAAATGTAAGCATACTATAGACAGTCAGCTGCATACGACCTTCCTCGAGAGTATGCGTTTAAACGTATTGAAACCTGCCCCATCGATTACTTTCGGTAAACTCCCCCCATGGAGATTGTGCTTGGAATCAGATACTCTTGTTAGGGAAAAGAGAACTTTCTTTAGATTCCTAGTAATCTTGGAATCTATTTTGGATTTTCGCGGGTCTTGGTCATGCCCTCCCGGAAACGACCCAGACTCGCCTCTACTCTTTATGCCAACAGAATAACTTATCATGAATCACAAAATGATTCGCTGTTGGTGGCTCTTTTGGACAAGATCAATCATGTAAATCCAGAAACGACAACAAGCATCTCCGAGTTTGTGGATGCAATGTCAGGAGTAGGTGTACTCGGTGCAGGTAGATTTGGCAGAGCTACAAGTATCACAAAACGGATTTTCGAAGATCCTGAGTGCTTCACGTTTCTGTCAATGTCAGGTCCTATGGTTCCTGGAGGTCTCCGAACTCTAATTAGTCACCTGGTTGAGAAGGGGATAATTGATACAATCATTACTAGTGGAGCCAACATTGTCCATGATCTCGTTGAGGCCTATGGTGGTGGTCACTACCGAGTACCCCCATCGAAAGATGACCATGAGCTTCGAGAGGCTGGCATGGGTCGAATAGCTGACATTTTCGTTCATGAGAGAGACTTTGAGCTATTTGAGAAGGGTATCTACACATTCCTCGACACTCTTTCAGAGGAACAACTCACAACCTTAGCACCAAGTGAATTCCTTACTAAATTGGGTCACACTCTAGGAGATACTACATCTATTGTGAAACAGGCCTCTGAACATGGAGTTCCCATCTTTTCACCTGGACTCATGGACTCAATGCTTGGATTCCATCTCTACACCTATAGCACAACCAAGAATCTGGTTCTAGACTTTGTGAAGGATCTTCGTATCTTGGGAGATATTGTTGCTAAACAGAAAAAGACTGGTGCAATCATGCTTGGGGGAGGTCTTACTAAGCATTTCACAATGGGATCAACGATTCTAAGGGGAGGTCTCGATATGGCTGTGCAAATCACACTAGACCGTCCTGAGGGAGGAAGCCTAGGAGGAGCACCACTTGTAGAGGGTGTTTCTTGGCAGAAAATGCAGTCCGAGGCCAACTTTGAAACCGTCATAGGTGATGCAACTATCATCTTTCCTCTGTTAGTTATCGGTGGATTATCTTGAGTCCTTCCGCTGAACCTAGGCAAACTATATATTATTCACAATAGTTAAATACACATCAAACCAACAACGAATGTGATTACTATGGGTGACAAGAAATGGCCAATGCCTTACAAAAAGGGATCAGTGTACTTTCAGTATCAAGTGAAGGACTTTGATCGTGCCAAGAAGTTCTATTCTGAGATTATGGGATTTGAGATAACTTGGGATGGTGGTACAGAGGTTGGATGGGCTGAACTTGAACTACCTGCAAAGGGAGCCAAGCTTGGCATAAATCTGATAACCGAGGGTGAACATCGTCAAGGTTCAGGAACACTCACAATGGATGTCGAGGACCTTGATGCATGCAAGACATACCTTGAGAGTAAGGGAGTCAACACATCTGACATAACTGATCTTCCTGACATGGTTTCCTATTTCAATTTCAAGGATACTGAGGGTAATCCAATACAGGTAGTAGCAGAGCCTCGCGTCAAGAGTGAGAAGTGAGTTACAAACCTACTGCTCATCATGCTTCATTGCTTGGACTAATCCAATGAGCATAATTAGGATACCAATGTAGAGATGGTGGAAGTGGAACCCAAGGAAGATGAACGGTTCAAAGTCGGGCATCCAGTGAAGAAACTCAGTTCCAGCCACAAAGTCATGAAGGTCATCAACAAATATTGCCAGGCCTATTAGGAAGGTTAGAAAGCCTTGCGCAATACTTCTTCTTCTCATGCTTTTCACTCCGTTTAGTGTCTTACAAAATCCCTCGCTTGATACCATTCTGACAGGTTATCAATGCATCTTCCTGTATAGCTTTAGATCATTGAACTGAATTAGTACGATTATGTGATTCTGTCAAAGTTTTTAACAGACGGTTGAGAAGACATGACGGGAGTTTGCTAAATGACTGAACGGGCACCCAGATGGACCATCACAATCTTTGTACTCCTAGTGGTGATGCTACTTGTGCAGGTTCGCGCTCCATTGATTGATGAATCAATGAATCTTGTCAAATCCCCCACTGAATTGAAGCTAGCTCAGCTTGCCGATGAGAACATAATCTCCATTGATACTCTGAAAGTGGGTTCTGATTATGTGAGCATTGATGATTGGGGATTAGCAACCTACAACAACTATTTGTACATGGTAAGTTCCTATGATGCTGAAACAAAAGGAAAGATGATTATCATCGACATTAGTGATCCGACAAATCTTGTGGAGGTTGGTAGAGTCGAAGACCTAGGGGCTTGCTTTCAAGTTAGTGTTTTGGAAAATCGAGCTTATGTAGCTGATAAAGACAACGGGCTATGGATTTTTGATGTTTCAGACCCCGCAAATGTGAGTTTGTTGAAACAATATTCGAGCTATCATTTGACTGGTGTCTATATACAGCAGCAAATTGCGTATCTGGCTTCTTATGATGGCGGGCTTCGAATAGTAGATGTAAGTGACCCCACTAATCCAATTGAAATTGGGTCCTATGGTACGACTGACACCGTATACAAAGTTCACGTCAAAGATAATTTAGCCTACATTGCTATTCAGGATGGTTTAGAGATAATTGATGTTAGCAATCCAAGCAGTCCGTCCCGCGTCGGAGGTGTCACTAGTTCCGGTTTTCACATGCACATCTATCTGAATGATGACATTCTATTCATGACATTTGGTGCCACACAATTAAGAATGTTCAATGTATCTGATCCAACCAATCCCATAGAACTTGAGGATCCCATCATTCTTATCGGCATTGCAGATGTACAAACTGAAGGAACTTTGCTCTTTACCACTAGTAACTTTCCAGGGCTTTTGATATTCGATATAACCAGTTACAACAATAGTCCAATTGTTGGCCGATTCAACCCGGATGGCGAAGCTCGAGCTGTTTTACATAATGAGGGTTATCTCTACTTAGTAGACCATCACAGCGGGCTTTGGAGTTTAGAACACGATTGTGATGAGGATGAACTCTATTCACGACGTGAGTATGAGCTTGGGACACCTCCTGACAATTCGGATGTTGACCTTGATTCTCTGCTAGATGGTCCCGAAGTCGATATCTACCATACTGATCCTTATAATCCTGATTCAGACTCGGATCTCATGCCAGATGGATGGGAAGTAGAAAATGGACTTGATCCGCTTGTTGATGATGCACATGATGACGCTGATGGAGATACACTAGACAATCTTTTTGAATATGAACTTGGCACAAATGCATCTCGTGTTGATAGTGATCGAGACGGTTATTCCGATGATTGGGAGTATAACAATGGATTTGACCCGATAGATCCGTATGTAGGTTCAGACCAATTCTTGGCAAGGTATTCTGGTTTGATTACCACGGGTCTTGTTGTTGTACTAGGAGTTGTGACTGTAATTTTCATAATAGCAAAATTCAGACTTTCGGATGAGTCTAGCTACTATCAATATGAGGAAGAACCATCTCGTCAATGAAGTGAATTCCGTCTGTATTATCCATGCCATAATCCTTTTATTCACACTACTTTGGGTCACAGTGAATCGGTCATGTTGTAGACCGTAGACCAATTTGGTGATTAAAATGGGAAAACGTCCCGGACATTGCTACAGAGAATGTGACCGCCCCGCATTCGTACGTAAGAAGTACATCCACAGACAGCCCGCTAGCCGAATAGTCAGTTTTGACATGGGAAACACTAAGGGGGATTTCGAAGTAGAACTCTCACTGGTTGGTCTTGAGAGGTGCCAAATCAGGCACCAGGCGCTTGAAGCAGCACGTGTTGCCTCAAATAGGGACATGACCAAAACTACAGGAAGGACGAACTATCACCTTAGGATACGGGTGAAACCTTACCACTATCTTCGTGAGAATAAGATGATATCCGGTGCAGGTGCAGACCGTGTTCAAGATGGAATGCGAAAAGCTTGGGGTAAAGTGATTGGAATCGCCGCACGGGTCAAACCTGGTCAATCATTGATCACAATCCGTGTTAATAGAGAGCACATCAAGGAAGCTAGGCAGGCACTGAAGAAAGCAGCTCCAAAGATGCCCACTCCGTGTAGGATAGTCTTCGATAAAATCGATCCTGAACTGAAACGCACGATGGGCTATGGAATCTAATCTTCCACCTTCTTGCTGTCATTTACGAGTTCACTAATTCGTCGCACTATACCAGTGAGAGTTGCGACCTCTCTTCCTGTCATGTAAGCTCGTCCAAGAAGATTTCTGAAGACCTGTTTTGCGATTGGTATTCTATATTCTTTCAGGCTTAGTTGGTCCACAACATCATCAAAGAATGTGTACACTTGCTCTCGTTCTTGTTGTGTTGCGGCTCTGGCTTCTGAGGGTTGACGAGGTTCCTCAGGAGCGTACTTTGAAAAAAGATGATAGAGCACAACTGACACAGCGTGACTGAGATTGAGACTTGGATATTCCTTTGATGTCGGAACGGTGAATACAAGATCACATAGTGCAATTTCATTATTGAACAGTCCAGTACTCTCTCTTCCAAAGATTAGACCAACACGCCCATCTAGTGAATTTGGGTCTGGTAATTCTGCAAGAGGGACTAGCGCCCGCGTGACACTATGATTCTTGCCAGCCCTCGCACTTGCCGCCCAAGCTAAATCAACATCAGCAAGGGCTGATTCTAAGTCGTCAAAAATGACTGCATTGTCTAAAATGTTATGAGCATGCACTGAGAACATCTGTGCGAACTGGTCTTGACGAGGGTCCTCTCCTACAATTCTTAATTCGCTCACTCCAAAATTCGCTAACGCTCTCGTTGCAAAACCAACATTTCCTGGATTCTGCGGGTCAACAAGAATAACAACCAAGTTTGAAAACTCAACCAATGACAATCACTACCTGTGGGCGAGCTGTAAAATATCTCCGTCCTGAAGCGGGTAATTGAGGCCTACGGTTCTCCTCTTGATCTTATCATTAGCCCTGAGTATGACTGCAGCACGAAATCTCTCCACAAACAAATCTTTGTGAACCTTTCGTGCAGCATCTTCAACTTTAGAGCCTTCAGGAAGCACTATTGGCTTGTTCTCTCTCTTTTTCCCTGGAATCTTGGTATAGACTCGGAGAATGTCGAGATGTTCATAGAATGACCAGCTCATTCCATCGAGATTCTCATCGTTCTCTGCTGATATTGGGACTATGTCAAACCGATGACTATATTTTTCTTCTAGTTCTTTGAATCTCGTTTCAGACCCTTCTGAGTCACCTTTTGTAGCTACAATCATAGCACGTACGTATGCAACACTTGAGTCCATGGCATCAACAAGCTGTTCAAAGGTTGCAGGTTTTTGGAATCGGACGATTATGTTTGTGATTCTGCGAGCTATGAGGTATTCTTTTAACTCTTCAATATCGCCTTGAAAATTCTGGGCACCATAAATCATCTGACCTCCTAATCCCACTCTCTCAATCCTAATTGCAGATTTTTCTTTGTTAAGACGAATTCTTGCTGAGTCCAACTCCCCAAGTATAACGCTCACCTGTGGCTCAACATCTTGAGAGAGATCAATAACTAAAGCAATACAGTCAGAGTTTCGAGCCACTGCAAGGGCTTGTCGACCAATCCCTGCCTCGTGACTACCATCAAAAACTCCAGGAAGTTCAACTAGCTGAATATTGATGTCTTCAAGAGTCAACATGGCTGGGGTTGGAATCGGTGTAGTGAAGGGATAGTCTCCTACATCCAAATCTGCGTTAGTAACTGCATTGATGAGTGTGGATTTTCCACAATTAGTAATGCCTATGAGGCAGATTTGTCCTGCACCCTCCTTTCTGACAACTCCCTCTTCTGAACCACCACCACTTCGACGAGCACGATCCAGTTCACGTTTCTTGTCTAACTGAGCTTTGAGAGTTGCTAATTTCTTCCTATAATCCCCCTTCATTCTTTCTGCACCCTTATGTCTGGGTGCTAGAGATAGGAGTTTCTCAAGCTCTATTATCCGCTGAGAGAGGTCTTCCGTTTCCTCGTAGATTAACCTTTGTCTATCGAATTCTGGAGTTACATTGGTAGGCACAGATTCACGCTCAATGACTAATTCCATTCAGAAACTACAAGGCTGATATTATGAAGCTTTCTTCATGGTGTGTTTTCCATCCTGTCAACGGATAGATTAGTATCAAGGATGAACCGCTCTGGACTTGATGAAGGTACATGTATGAGACTAGAACCCCACAACTCAACAAGTTCAGCAAATGATGACCGCATTAACTCAATTCCATTATCCATTGTAAGTGATTTTTCAGGTTCAAGATTCTGTGCCTTTTCAATCGCTTTTAGCAGGAAGAAGGAGATCGACCTCTCGTCTGGTGAGACCCTTCTTAGTGAGTTTCCTGGAAATGATACTACATTCAAATCTTCTACACTTCCTACTGCCAAGGATACAATCACGTTTCGTCGAAGATCGCCTGATACGAATAATCCTACATTAACACATCGACATGCAGTAACCACTTCTGGGCTGTTCAGTCCAGACTTTACTGAACTTCTATCAATTGGAATCTCTTTGAACAGAACAAGAAAACGACGCACGAACATCACATTCTAAATTGAGGGTGTCACATTCCCTGCAAACCTGGAAAGCCTGGAATACCTCCTTTCCGACCTCTCCGCTGCTTTCCCATTTGCTTCATCATCTTCTTCATTTGCTCATGTTGCTTTAGGAGGTCTCTTACATCTTTTTGAGTGGTTCCAGAACCTTTCGAAATTCTCTTTATCCTAGATGATTTAATCAATTTGGGTTCTTCTAATTCTGCTTTAGTCATTGAATTCATTATGACCTCCCATCGCTTCATGTTCTCTTCCTGAATTTCAGCCATGCCTTCCGGAAGTTTGTACTGGAGACCTAACATCTCCATCACTTTTCCAATGGGTCCCATTTTCTTCAATTGCTTCATCTGAGCCATCATATCTTTCAACGAGAACTGTCCCTTCATGATTCGCTTTGCAGCATCTTCTTCAACCTCAATCTGAGCATCTCGAACCTTCTCAATTAGTCCTTTAATATCAGACATACCAAGAAGCCGACCAGCAAATTTCGTTGGATTGAAGGTTTCAATCGCATCCATTCCTTCTCCTGTTCCGATGAATTTGATAGGTGCTTGAGTCGCTGCGGCAGCTGAGAGAGCACCACCACCCTTTGCACCACCGTCAAGTTTGGTGATTATAATCGACCCGATGTCTGTGGCTTTTTTAAAAGCGGCTGCTTGAACTCCAGCCTGTTGACCAAGAGTACCGTCAATGACTAACACTATCTCTTGAGGTTTTACGCTCTTTGAGATGTCACGCATCTCCTTGATGAGTCCTGTTTCTTCTCTATGTCTACCTGAAGTGTCCAAGAGGATAAGTTCAATGCCTTTCTTCTGCATCTCCTTGACACCTTTCTTTGCCAATTTGGCGGCATCTTTTTCATCCTCATCACCCCAGAAGGGAACATTTGATCTCTCGGCTAACTGTTCTAACTGGCTATAGGCTCCAGGTCTGAAGTTATCTGCACAAATCACTCCAGTCTTTATTCCTCTTTTTTGATAGTATCGAGCCAGTTTTCCGATAGTTGTTGTCTTTCCAGAACCCTGAATACCTACCATCATGACAAGGTTAGGTTTTCCAGGGCTGATTGTTAATGGAACAGCCTTCTCTCCAAGGAAAAATGCTAATGTGTCCCATACAACCCGGACGATATGTTCACGACGTGAAACACCTCTGGGCAAGGTTTCATCTAAAGCTTGTTCCTGTACTCTCTCAGTTATTGCCATAACAAGACTGACATCTACGTCTGCGACTAGTAGTGCACGTTGGATGTCTTTCACTAGCTCTTTCACTAGCTCTTCGTCAATAACATTAGCTCCGAAGAGTTTCTTCAGGGCCGAGTTTAATGATTTTCCGAGACCTTCTAAGACCAAGACCACATCACCGTCTTCTGGGAGTGCTCCTTCTACTATCCATATCAACCTTCGCCTCTGAATCTAGATTAGCAACAAAGGGGGAAAGTCTAAATCCCGATTCCTTGTAGAACAGACCTGCGTGTGATTGATCATGTCCGAGAAAGTTGGAGCTGAAAAAATCAGAATCGTAAAGATTCATGATGGAACAGTGATTGATCATATCAGGGCTGGAAAAGCACTAGACGTGCTCAAGATACTTGGGATTACTGGTGAAGATGGTAACATAGTCACATTAGCCATGAACATTAGTAGCTCAAAGATTGGGAAGAAGGACATAGTTAAAGTCGAGCATCGACTTCTTGCAGATGAGGAAGTAGCACGGATTGCACTTGTTGCGCCTGAGGCTACAATCAACTTGGTTGAGGATTTCAAGATCATCAAAAAAACCCGAGTGGAGTTACCTGAAACTATCACTGGTATCTTTGAGTGTCCAAATCAAAGGTGCGTAACAAACAAGGAACGCGAACCAATCCTCAGCAAGTATGAGGTTGTTTCTCAAACACCTATTCAGCTAAAATGCCTGTATTGTTGGACTTTCGTTGAAGAACAAGACATCATCATTCAATTCACAAGATAGGTTTTCATCTCTCACTCCCATTCAAAATGCTTTTTAGTGAACAGCTAGGCATCAGCTTAAGTCCGACTTCAGTGGTAATCTTCAATGTCTAGTGATAAGATAGCAGTAATTGGTGATAGAGATACGGTCACCGGGTTTCGGTTGGTTGGAGTCAGTGAATGTTCAGTTCCAAATTCACCAGCAGAAACTCGTGATTCGCTATACCACTACTTTCGAGACCCCACAATGGGTCTTGTGATGATTACAGAGCCTCTAGCTGCAGAGGTAGAAGATACCATTGTAGAGCTCTCCCAATCACCAGTTCCAGTTATCCTACTGATTCCAGACAGAGATGGGACCACTGGTGGGTATGAAACAGTGCTGAAAGAACTGATACGCAGAGCTGTTGGAATTGAGATAAACATCTAACAAGATTGACGCGGAGTTGTGAACTTTGACAGAAGTAACAGGGCGAATTGAAAGCATTGCGGGACCAGTAGTACAGTGCTCGGGAATACCCGGAGTACGTATGTACGAAGTAGTACGAGTAGGAAACCAGCAGCTGATTGGAGAAGTTATCGAAGTTGGAGAAACTGAGTTTACAGCGCAAGTCTATGAAGAAACCTCTGGTCTTGCTCCAGGTGAACCAGTCAGATCCACCGGAGACTCTCTCTCAGTAGAGCTTGGTCCGGGACTACTAGGGTCGATTTATGATGGTATTCAGAGACCCTTGCCAGACTTGAGAAAAATGTCAGGCGATTTTATCACGAGAGGTCTTAGTGTGGAGGGTCTTAACAAAGAGAAGAAATGGGAGTTCAAGCCGTCAGTAAAGAAAGGTGATAAAGTTCAACCAGGTGATGTTATTGGTGAAGTACCTGAAACCGGTATCATCACATCCAAGATTCTCATTCCGGTAGGAGTGGAAGGCGAAATCACGGAAATCGTCAGTAAGGGAAAGTACACAGTCAAAGAACCAGTCTGTACCGTCAAAGATCAATATGGCGATGATCATGAAGTTGTGATGATGCAAAGGACGCCGGTCAGAATTGGAAGACCATTCAAGGACCGTGTTGGAATGGATACCCCACTTCTAACAGGTCAACGAGTCATTGATACGTTCATGCCCCAAGCAAAAGGAGGTACTGGTGCAATTCCAGGAGGATTTGGAACTGGAAAGACAGTGACACTCCATCAGTTTGCAAAGTGGGCGGACGCACAAGTGGTGGTCTACGTAGGTTGTGGTGAACGTGGAAACGAAATGACCGAAGCTCTTGAAGAGTGGCCACACTTGAAAGACCCGAAGTCAGGACGCCCATTGATGGAACGGACTGTCCTGATTGCAAACACTTCAAATATGCCCGTTGCTGCTCGTGAGGCTTCAATCTATGTTGCAGTAACAATTGCTGAGTATTTCAGAGATCAAGGGTTTGACGTTGCTCTCATGGCTGATTCAACTTCACGATGGGCAGAAGCACTTCGTGAGATATCAGGAAGGCTTGGTCAACTACCATCTGAGGAGGGTTATCCCGCCTATCTTGGTTCCCGCCTAGCACAGTTTTATGAACGAGGTGGGAGGGTCAAGACACTTGGTGGCGGCGACGACCAACTTGGTTCAATCACTCTTTGTGGAGCAGTTTCGCCTCCTGGTGGTGATTTCTCAGAACCAGTGACTCAAGCAACATTGAGAATTGTGAAAGTGTTCTGGGCTCTTGACAAAGACCTTGCAGCACGAAGGTTCTTCCCAGCAATTAATACCCTAACAAGCTACTCTCTCTACTTTGGTACTCTTGATAAATGGCAGAGAGAGAACATGGGTGAAGACTGGCCAGAGCTAGTCAAGGAAGCCTTAGCACTTCTACAAAAGGACCAAGAACTGAGAGAGATTGTACAACTGGTAGGTCCTGATGCACTCCCAGAGTCTGAACGTGCGATTCTGGAAGCTGCGCGAATGATTAAGGAGGACTTCCTTACACAGAGTGCGCTTCACGAGATTGACACTTACTGTCCGATTGGAAAGACCTACAAAATGCTGAAGATAATCATCAACTTTTCAAAGAGGATGGCTGAGGCAGTTCAAATGGGTGTTCAGGTTCGTAGAATCTTGGAACTCAGTGTTCTAGATAACATAGCTAGGATGAAACTCTCACCCTGGGATACATACGATGAAACGATGGAAGTCATCGAGAAGAAGATGGAAGGCGAGTTTAAGGACCTTCTTCAAGAACTCTCAGAATCTAGGCTCCCGCTCCAAGAATCTTCACAATGAATTGGTCACCACGAATACGCGGCCTTTATCCGCATTTATGTAGTCTAGCTACAAGACATGACCAAATGTAAACAACTCGAGAATCTACACGAAACGATTAGACATTGTACACTGTGTCCGCTCCATGAAACACGCACTAATGCTGTGCCAGGGGAAGGTCCATGTAACGCATCTGTTATGTTTGTTGGAGAAGCACCTGGTGCCAAAGAGGATGAGACTGGACGACCGTTTGTGGGAAGGTCGGGGGAATTATTAGTTTCCTTGCTTGAAGAGATTGGTCTCACACGTGATTCAGTCTTTATCACATCACTTCTAAAATCAAAACCCCCGAAGAATAGAACACCAAAGCAGTTCGAAACCAATGTCTGCAGACCCTATCTAGAACAACAGATTGAATTGATTAAACCTCAGGTCATTGTACTTCTAGGAGCTGTAGCAATCTCATCTCTTATCGGTCCCAGAAAAGTTTCTGAATCACATGGACGATTCTATGAGAGTGGTTCGCAGACATATTTCATGACGTACCATCCAGCGGCAGCTCTCAGGTTTCCGAAGGTTAAAATTACGATGAGAGAAGATTTCAAAATATTGGGTCATAACCTGGTTTGAGTGGTCGTTAAATTCACTCATACTGACTCCCTCTTGTGCAACAGATGGTTGATTCGTTACTGTTCTTACTCCTGCAATCGCCCTTTGATCTTCAGATGCCCGAGAACTGGTTCAACATTGTCAGAGACATTCTCAACGTTTTGTTTGCGCTTGCTATCCGTGGATACTTGATTATTATATTGATTGGGCTGATGATTTTCACTACAGGTCTTAGTGATGGTTTCTCAAAGATTTTAGTAGGCTTGGGCATAGCCCTATATTTCGTAGGTCCGTTCATCATCAACCTGGTCGGTCAATTTAACGGGATTGAACCTGTAACTCTTGAGAGTGCGACTGTTGCATGGTTACGAATTGTAGGAATGACTGATTTGGAGTTGATTACGATATTGGTCTGGTTAGGAGATGCCATTGCTTGTATCTGTCTACTCGCTGGAGCTATTCTATATTTCACACCCTCTGCAAACGATTTCACATCTCGGGGTAAGTCCATGATGGTGCGGGCATTGATGCTAGCGCCAGTTCTTGTATTCTTTCACGTCGCTGCGTGGTTGTAAATGACCCTTCGTAACTCTTAAAACTCGGATACGAATAGGGCAGATAGGCTTAGATACAACGACCAAGGCGGTTTCTAAAGATGTCCAAAGAATCTTCGATAGTTTATAGAACAGTTTCCGATGTAAGTGGGCCACTGCTTGTTGTTGAACAAACCCACGATGTGGCATTTAACGAAGTTGTAAAAATCAGAGCTCCATCTGGAGAATTGCTAACAGGTACAGTTCTTGAAACTGGTAAAGGACGAGCAGTCATCCAGGTATTCGAAGGCACCAGTGGTCTTGATACTGAGGTTACTTCAGCCAGATTCACGGGTGAAACAATGCGTCTTCCAGTTTCATCAGAGATTCTAGGAAGAGTTCTTGACGGTGCTGGAAATCCACTTGATAAGGGACCTCCCCTCACAGCGGAAGACCACTGGGATATCTATGGTTCTCCAATCAATCCCTATGCAAGACAGTATCCACGACAACCAATTCAGACAGGTCTCTCTTCAATTGATGGTCTTAACACATTGGTCCGAGGTCAGAAACTCCCCATATTCTCAGGTTCGGGTCTTCCTCACAATAGGATTGCTGCACAGATAGTAAGACAGGCGAAAATTCCAGGAGAGGAGAGTGATTTTGCCATAGTATTCGGTGCGATGGGCATTACAGCAACTGAGGCTCAGTACTTCATGGAATCTTTCGAGGAAACTGGAGCACTAGAACACACCACATTGTTTCTGAATCTAGCGAATGATCCAGCGATTGAACGTATTATCACACCAAGGGCCGCATTGACTGCAGCAGAGTACCTTGCTTACACCGCTGATATGCACGTTCTTGTTATTCTCACAGATATGACAAATTATGCAGAAGCTCTGCGTGAGATTAGTGCAGCCAGGTCAGAAATCCCAGGTCGCCGTGGCTATCCAGGGTACCTGTATACGGATCTTAGTCTAATCTATGAACGGGCAGGTCGTATTAAAGGTAGAAATGGTACAATCACACAGATGCCAATTCTCTCAATGCCACAAGATGACATGACCCACCCAATTCCTGACCTGACTGGATACATCACAGAAGGTCAGATCATCGTTGGAAGAGCTGTACACCGAAGAGGTATCTACCCACCGATTGACCCAGGTCCGTCTCTCAGTAGACTAATGAAAGAAGGAATTGGCGAGGGTATGACCCGCTTCGACCACAAAGAAATACAGGCTCAGCTCTACTATGCGTACTCAGAGGGTCGTGACCTCAGAGATCTAGTTGCAGTTGTAGGTTCTGAAGCATTGACAGACCGAGATCAGAAATACCTTAAGTTTGCTGATAGGTTCGAGGCTGAATTCATCAATCAGGGTGAGTTCGAAGACCGCTCATTTGAGCAGACACTTGATATCGGTTGGAATCTACTCAGTGACTTCCCAGAACGAGAGCTCAAACGTTGTGATCCTGAAACAATCTCTTGGGCTCGCGATAAGGGTGTTTACAAACCAAGCTAGTCAAAGGAATTTTTTGATTAACGGAGTAGTGATGAGGGTTTTTAGTTTGAGGGAGTTAGAATTAGATTCCAATCATAGAGAGTTGTGAAAAGAGGAAACTCCAATCAAATAATAGGGCCCACTCGACTATTCTTCGCCGACTCCATGATGTAGATAGTGGTCTTTTTCTTTCTTCGCACCAAAACTTCTGAGGCCTTCTGAATTAAGCTGACTCTTGATCTCTTTTGCCTGTGGCAAAGTAATCTCATTCTGCTTCAACAGAAATTCAACAATTTCCATTGCCTGTGACATTGTATCACAGCGTCGAATATAGTCCACGACATCCGGTTCGAAGGCTGACTTTTCGCTTTTGGTAGACTCTGTTTCTTCCGACATTGTACGGACACCATCTATCTTGTATGTCTTTGTGGTATTCTCCTCGAGCTCCTTGTTCAAAGTTGGAAACTCTTTGCGAAATTCACCATCTTCCGACATACATCGTCACCAACGACCCTGACCTTTACTCGGCCAAGAGCGTATTGTAAGAGTAACTTCCAAGAATTGACTTAAGAGCTTTGTCAAGACGACATTACTATTGTTCTCATTTGCCTAAGAACGACCAAGGTAGCAGACCTTTCAACCTTTCAGCATCATTTGCAAGGGAGAAAAGGGGAATTTTCGTTTCTTTCTCTGCTCGTCTCCACCCTCCAAGTCCACCGTATTTGGAAGCCTTGCGAATTACTGGACCAAGAGATCTATCTCCGAGTGAGAGAGCTGCTTGTATACGAGCGTTCCTAGGATCCAATGTTTCAACTGTGACTCGAGAAGTCCCCCTTACGCCTTTCTCTACAAGCTTTATCTTTCTCCGAATCTCTGCGATTGGCGGCTGAGGTTCTCTCTCCCATCTGGTTTGAGCTTTTGGAATGAATGGATTGATACTGGCAGTTACTTTGAGTCCCGTGGTCCTTCCAATTTTTGTAATCATATCAACTGTTGCTCTAACATCTTCATCTGTTTCTTCAGGAAGTCCAATAATGAAGTAGAGCTTCAAGGAGTTATATCCCGCTTCATTTGCCACTTCGACTGCGTTGTCGATATCAGTATCATCTAACCTTTTTCCCATTATGTTCCTCATTCGTGTGGAACCAGACTCTGGAGCAATAGTGAGGGTTCGTTGTCCACTCATCACAAGGCAATCAAGGAGCGATTTCGTTACAGAGTCTGCACGAAGAGATGGTACAGAAACCTTCAGACCTTGTTCTACAGTCCAACACACAAGATCCTCAAGACCATCAAGATCTCCCAATGAAGAACCAATCATTGAAACCTTATTTGTGGGAGTGTCCTCTCTCCCCAATTTAATGAGTTCCTTCAGACGTTTCAGTGATCTTGTTCTTCTCGGTCGGCAAATATGACCAACCAGACAGAATCTACACGAATGTCCACATCCTCTGGTCACTTCAAGAAGAAATGACCTACCAAAAACAGATTCTAGATGAGACCCTTCTGGTACATCTGGAACAATCTGAGTCGTAGGATAAGGAAGGGAGTCTAGTTCGGATATAATATTTCGACTCACACTTGATTTAGGTATCGTTGGAACATATATCCCACTCAATTCAGATAATCTGGTCATTGCCTCTTCTCGTGAATCACAATCTTTGACAGTATCCACAATGTCATGCACAATGAGGTCTCCCTCACCAATAACAAAGGCATCAATGAAATCCACGAAAGGCTCGGGGTTCGCCGAAACTACAGGACCTCCAACAACCACTATTGGATCATTCTCGTCCCTTTTCTCCACCACAACCGGAATACCCCCTTGTTCAAGCATCTGTATTAGATGAATAATATCTTCTTCATAGGTGAGAGAGAATCCAACAATGTGATTCTCCTTTAGAGGTCGATTACTCTCCAACGAGTGAGAGGGGGAAGGAGTATCGAAACGGAAATATCTCTCACAAGAAGTGTCGTTCCGTGAGTTCAGTGTTGCATATAATATGTGAAGGGCAAGTCCTGTCATCCCTGCTCTGTATGTTGATGGGTAACAATATCCAAAGAGAATTTCAACACGACTTGAGTCCTTAGTCACTACATTGAACTCATTCAATGGTGTGGGCGACATCCTATCCCCTACTATTTGTGATCGGCATCCATTGTGACTTGTTCTTGCTTAGATATGACAAGCTTGTTGGCTTCAATGTCTCTACTCACAATCACACCTGTTCCAGTCCGTGCACCTTGATGGATAACAATACCTGGACCAATTAAGGTTCCAATCCCTGTCTTTACATCATCACCAATGATGGCACCTAGTTTCCTTCTCTTTGAGTTGAAACGTTCTCCTTTCACGGAGACAAAGATTGACCTGTCATCATGTCGAAGATTAGCCGTTATAGTCCCTGCTCCAAAGTTTGACCTCTGACCGATAATAGAGTCACCAACATAGGACAGATGTCCCACATTGGTTTCATCCATTATGATGCAGTTCTTGATTTCAACAGCATTCCCTATCTTGACTTTCTTACCGAGAGATGTGTAGGCACGGATATAGCAATTCGGTCCAACTACAGAGTCCTCTCCAATGAAAACCGGCCCCTCAATATATGCCCCACTCTTTATGATGGCTCCTTTCTTAACGATAGAGTTTCCTTTTATCACAGCTCCATCTTCAACTGTACCCTCTATCCTTTCCTGTTGCTTCGCGAGAACCTGTTTGTTTGCTTCAAGCAAATCCCATGGTTTTCCTATATCCAACCACCATGAAGGGAGTGTGTATGCGCCTACATTGCCACTCTCAATCAGCATTGAGATGGAATCAGTAATCTCGTATTCTCCTCTTGGTGAGAGTTTTGTATTGTCAATAGCCTCCCAGAGTGAATCACCGATAACATAAATCCCCGCGTTAACGAGATTGCTCAATACTTCCTCTGGATTTGGTTTCTCAATGAGTGAAGTTGCCTTTCCTTCCTTCATAACGACTATACCATATGCACTTGGATCTTCGATAGCCTTGGTTGACAGGGTGAACTCATACCCTCCTTTCTCGTGATACGCGATAAGACCCTCAAAAGTATCAGGTCCCACCATCAAATCACCATAGATCAGAACGGCTTCCTTTTTTCCAACAAACTTCTTGGCATATCCTGCAGCGTGTCCTGTTCCCTTGCGTTCTTTTTGATTGACGAAAGATATTGCCATTTTCCAAGACCTTGCTTCTACAGCCTCTTGGAGTTGATCACCATGATATCCGTATACAACCAAGGTTTCTTTGATTCCTGCTTTTTCTAGGGCCTCCATTGTGTGATATATCAAAGGTTTCCCTGCGATGGGAAGAAGATGTTTTGGTTGGTTCGCAGAGAGTGGCAACATTCTCGTTGAATCACCTGCTGCAAGTAAGACTGCCTTCTTCATATCAGGTCACTTTGCCCATAGTCTTCAGAGTTAAAGACTTTCCCGCATTCTATCGTCTTGACTTTTGATAACTACAGATAGTTCAAACAGGGCTTTTGACAGATATCTCGATATGGCGCGTCTTAACAGTGTTAATATTGCGCGGTTCCCCACCGCGACATAACCTCTACAGACTGCGATAAGTTAATAAGTAACTTTGTTGGTCATTTAATTAGTTGATTGAGGCAATTTCTATTTGAATACCTCAACAAATTGATAATATCCGTTAGGACGGTAGTCAAACAATGATGAACGATAAACAACTACAAGAAGAGCTCAAGAATATGAAGCTCACAAAGAGTCAGATGATTGTTCTTGACATTCTCAGGAGCACAGGTCAAAATGGTGTCACGCCAAAGCAGCTCTTGGACAAGGTGTCTTTTGCACCGAGAACTGTCCGATATGCTCTTCGGAAACTCTTGAGAAAGCAACTGATCAAGCGCGTACCATGCCTGCAAGACATGCGGCAATGGATCTATGTGCCTGCATAATCAAAGGGCAATCAAATTGCCTAAAGTAATTCCGACACTAGTAGCCCCTTGGGCTATTAGGTGTCGAGCAAAATAAAGCATTATTCATTTCTCAAAGCTTATGGAAAGAAGCTAGGTGATAATCAAATGCAAGGAGCGAAACCAATAGACACCCTACGGGTCCTTACTGGTGACGATGCAATTGATGCCTACAAAGTTCTCAGTGATTCGAGTCGGAGACAGATTCTTCATGCATTGAGAGCTCGACGAATGTCCACCTCCGAACTCGTTGAGTTTCTATCAAAAAAAGATCCTGAGAAGAAGATCAAACCCCAGACAGTCCGATATCACATCAAGGAGCTTGAGAAATGCGGACTTATTGAACAGGATGGTTACGAACCAACTGGAAACGGGGACTCTCACATCATGCAAAAGCTCTGGAGAGCAACCGCTGAGAATGTATTCATTGCCACATGCGATATGGATGGTCTTCCTGAACGTGAAGAACGCGATTTGGACAAGACCTTAGATATCGTGAGTACAATGAGGAACTTGGGTCTTCAATTGAAAGATGAACAAGAGATGAAAACGGTCGCTGAGGATTTTACTGAACGTGATAGAATCTACCTTAGAGGGCTAGAATTGGCGAAAGAAACTCTCAGACAAGTTCCAGAAATCGACCCCAAATTGTATGTGATGTTTCGCAGGATACTCAGTGTGGTCCGACTAGACGACAAGGACTATCTTGATTACTGGCAATTGAGCCGAAGATTCACAGACCTTCTGCGTGAAGCGTTTAAGAGAGGCAAAGGAAAGAACCCTCGCGTCTATTGATTTTACTAATTCCTGTCACTCTTCGCGCCTGGATACTTCGTAGTGAGGAGACGTCTTATTCGCCCTGCAATCTTTGGGCCAACACCTTTCACTTTTTGCAGGTCTTTGAATTCTGCAGAGAAGATTCCTTCTAAAGTTTCAAACTCGGAAAGAATTGCTCTAGAGGTCACAGTGTCAATTCCAGGGAATCCGGACAAGATATATTCCATTGCCTCCGCGTCGGATCCTTTCGCTTCTCCAGAACGAGTTCTGAGAGGTTTGCTTGATTCAACTTGTTCCATGTGGGCGATTCTATACAGCACATTAGCTGTTTCCTCAGAATTACGAGTCCAGATTATTGGAACTTGGATTCGTATTGCAATTGATGCCAAGGCCCCATAGATTGAAGCTGGATTCACCGCCCTCAAACCAATCAGCTGCTCCCCCTCGATTATGAGAACTGGACGTCGATATGCTGACCGAAGTGCACTCAGTTGGGAGAACAGTCGACCATCAATCAATGATTGGATGAAGTCGCTACTCTCTTTGCGTTCAATAGCAACCTCCTCTGAAGCAACGTAGTCCCCAATCTTCAAACTCTCCCCAGATATCTTGACATCAAGTCTTGTGAGTTCCCTGGCCACAGCAGTGGGTAGCTCTCTGGAGTCGACAATTAATTGGATTCCTTCCTCCTCCTTCTTGGGTGCCTTACTCACCAATCGTTCAGTTGGTATATCTGAATCCTCTGTGACAAACTCATCCAGACTTGTCTGTTTTTCATCCTCTTCGCTCTCTGCTTCTTTGAGGGCTTTAGGCATTTTCTTCAATTTATTTATCACACTCCAATGGTAGAACTCATCGTGAGTTCCTTTTGCAACGAATATGACCACTCGTCCTGGGGATCGACGACCAGTTCTTCCTCGTCGCTGAATATAGGGTACAACGGATGGGACACAATCATAGAAGACCACCAAATTGCATTCTGGGATGTCTAAACCTTCCTCGCCTACTTGTGTGGCTACTAGAACATTGTACTCGTTATTCCGAAAGCCATCAAGAATCTCTACTTGCTTCTTCTGACTGAATCCCTTGTCAGAACCACGTGAGCTCTGACCAACAAAACGACTTGCTCTTACCGTATCAAGTTGTTCAAGGGTTTCATTGACCTCCACTGCTGTATCTCGGAAACGGGTGAAAATCAGAATCCGCGAATCCAGATCGACTGACAATTGGTCACTGACAATCTCCAGAATAGCATCTGCCTTAGGATGGCGATAGCCCTTTGCGATGAGGGCTTCTAGAAGGTTTTCGAATTGTGAGAACTCCGGTCTGGATAATAGGTCTTTTACACCCTTCGAGCTCTTCTTGTTTCGAATCTCCTCATGGACTCCCTGAATGTATCTGTGAGTCGGCATCAGACCTTGGGTGCCAATAAACTCCAATAGATGTACAATTCTGAGCAATGCTGTGAGATTTCGGATCACCAGAAAGAGTGAACTGGGAGGTTTAGTATATGATCCAATCTCTTTTCGAACTGCACTCTGTGTCCTCAGGATTTCCTTTCTGGTCATTCGTCTAGCATTCGGTAGTTTGAATCCAGTGTTGAGTATTGGTCCTCTATAGACGTCGATGATTGAATAGAGGATGTCTTTTAGAACCTCAATCTCTGGAGGTAGATTGATGAACAGAATCTCTGAATCCACTGCCACCATATATTCGCGCACATCTCTGCTCTTCTCGTTCCTGACCTCAACATGCGACAACCGCAGGTTCTCACAGACCTTCCTAATGTGTTCAGCCTGATGACCAGGTGATGCTGTGAGACCCAGTGATCTGATATTCCTCCCTTGTTTCTCGTAGAGTTCTGCAATGAAGGTGTATGCATAGTTACCTACACCTCGATGAGCTTCGTCGAATATTACCAATGACACATCCTGCAGCTCATAGCTTCTCTGAACGAGATCATTTTGAAGAGCTTGAGGGGTCATGACCACGACTCGTGAATCTACCCACATAGTTTTCCTCTGCTCTGGAGAGTCTTGACCCGTAAGGCAAACAACAAGACTCTCATCAATATCCAATACTCTTCTCAGATACCTTGCCTGTTGGTCTACTAAGGGTCTTGAGGGAGCAAGAAAGAGAACCTTGGAGTCAGGGAACTCAGAAAGGCGTTTTGCTGCGACAAGGGCTGCAATCGCAGTCTTTCCGAGACCTGTGCCAAGCACAATCATTGTGCTCTCTTTTGCAGCAACCTCTGCAAGGTTGACTTGGTATGACCTATACTCAACGCTATCCTTTCGAATTAACGGTGTTTCTACATAGGTTTCCTTCTTGGTCAACACCTCAGCCTCGCGCGATTTCATATATCTGTGATAATACTCACTGTAAAAAGCCTCCTACAATCAAGACATGTAGAGCAAAGGAGCCGATTAGATATGACAACAACACCAAAGGAACCCCTCCCCAGTATCGAAGCAGAACTTTACGAGCTTAATATGCCGGGAAGATTGTTAGGAAAGGAAGTCCTAGACAACCGAGCTAGACGGATTGGTATTGTACGAAGCATAAGGATCGCGCTCCATCCAACCCGCTCAGAATTAATTGTAAAAGGCGCTGAAGTGGAGTTCCCTGTAGATTTCTCCAAGGTGGATGCAGTCGGTACCGTAGTGCAACTCAACTCTGTAGTGAAAGATGCAGAGGAGATTGAAGTCCACGATGTAATCAGGCTTCAAAAAGAGGTTCTGGACGACATCAAATCGTATCTGGGTCCTCGTTAATCTAGCCGACTGTATAATTCGAAGGGTATATAGTGGCAGCGGCGCAATTTCATATTCGGAGGCATCTCCATGGAAATTACTGTGGAAAAACTTGCCAGTATGATTGATCATACAGAACTTAAAGCTGATACTACAAAAGCGAAGATCAAACGACTTTGTGAAGAGGCTATCAGGTATGATTTTGTAGCAATCTGTATCAATTCATCTCATATGGATTATGCAGTGGAGCTGTTGAAGGACACATCAATTCAGGTGTGTATTGTTGTTGGGTTCCCGCTTGGTGCTTCACTCTCAAGTGTGAAGGCTTGTGAAACTGAAGAGGCTGTTAGAAAAGGAGCTCATGAAATTGATATGGTCATTAATGTAGGAGCTCTACGTGATGAGAATTATGACCTTGTTCTGAAGGATATCGAAACAGTTGTAGCTGCCTCTGGAGATGCTCATGTCAAGGTCATTCTAGAAACCGGTCTCTTAAAGGATGATCAGAAACGAAAGGCGTGTTTAATTTGCAAAGATGCTGGTGCTGATTTTGTCAAAACGTCGACTGGTTTTGGACCGATGGGTGCAACACCTCATGACGTTCGATTGATGCGTGAAACTGTTGGTTCCAAAATGGGGGTCAAAGCCGCAGGTGGCATTCGTTCATTCAAGGATGCAATACGCTTGATTGACGCAGGTGCAACTCGTCTCGGGACGAGCGCAGGTGTCGCAATAATTGAGGACTTTCGTTGGGCACAATACAGCGATTCATGGCTGGAGCCTGATAAACCCTGCTGGACGTGTCCGAGTAGAATGGCCAACATCGCCAAACAACCAAAAGATGTCTACATGTGGTACAAACAACAATGTCTCACCTGTCCAGATAAGGAACACAACGTCTTCACTGATTAGGAGGTATGAATATTGCCAAAGTCTTCACTCTATGATAATGCTGAAATTCTTCATGTTTCACTAACTGATGGAAGTGTGCATAGGGAATCTATACCGACTGAGCTTTACGAGAAATACATTGGAGGACGCGGTCTAGGTGTCAAACTGCTTTACGATAGCTTGGCTCCAGGTATCGATCCCCTCTCACCAGATAATTTACTTGTGTTTGCAGTAGGACCATCTACCGCCACCAGTGTACCGACTGCAGGTAGGTTCGTAGTCATCACCAAATCTCCTCAAACCGGCACAATATTTGATTCTCACGCTGGGGGTTATTTTGGTCCGCAATTACGACGTGCAGGACTCGCAGCAGTTGTCTTTCATGGAAAATCACCATCTCCAGTATATCTTTGGATCAATGATAGTCAGGTGGAGATAAGAGATGCATCAAAGTATTGGGGAAAAGACACTACGGAAACAACTGACGGTCTCATTGAAGATACAGATCCTAAAGCTCAAGTCGCTTGTATAGGTCCTGGAGGAGAAAATCAAGGACTCATGGCTGCCATCATGACTGACAAACATAGAGCAGCTGGTCGTGGAGGTGTTGGAGCTGTAATGGGTTCAAAGAACCTGAAGGCGATTGTCGCACGAGGCACTGGCGATGTAGGTGTTCATGATCCTGAACGGCTAAAACTAGCAGTGGAGAAAGCCCGCAGACTTCTCAAAAGGAATGGGGTTACAGACAAGTCATTACCTGTCTATGGTACACCGGTTCTTGTCAATGTTGCAAATGAGCTTGGAATGCTTCCTACTTATAATTTTCAGGAAGGCACATTCAATGATGCAGAGGGAGTTTCAGGTGAGAAGCTACTCGAACGATTCTCTGCTGGTACATACAACTGTCATGGCTGTCCTATTGGTTGTGGTCGTGTCAGTCTGATTAAGGGAAAGAAGGTCGGCGGTCCTGAATACGAGACAATCTGGTCTTTTGGTCCTCAATGTGGAATCAATGACTTGGAATGGATTGCTATTGCTAATAATCAGTGTAATCTACTTGGACTTGATACAATCTCTGTTGGAAGTACAATTGGAGCAGCGATGGAACTAGTACAAATTGGCAAGTTAGATGCCCCCTTGAAATTTGGTGATACAAAAGGTGTGCTTGAAATCATTGATGACATTGCGCATGCACGTGGTCTTGGTGCCGAGATGGGGGAGGGTTCAAAGAGATTTACCGCACGTTATGGCGCACCAGAACTCGCGATGCATGTGAAAGGACTTGAGATTCCAGCGTACGACCCACGAGGAGCTCAAGGCCACGCTCTTGGGTATGCGACTTCAAATCGAGGTGGATGTCACCTTAGATCTTACCTAATTGGCCCTGAAGTACTAGGATCACCTGTCCTCATTGACCGTGATAGCCCTAAAGGAAAAGCAGACCTTGTCATGCTCTATCAAGACATATCTGCAGCGATGGACTCTATGGTCGTATGTCGGTTCACTAACTTCGCTTGGACAGTTGATGATTATGCCGAAATGCTTGCAGCCGGAACGGGACTTCAAATCGGTGGTCGTGACTTACTCCGTATCGGAGAACGTATCTACAATCTAGAGCGGCTATTCAATCTTCGAGAAGGTTTCACTGCAAAGGATGACACACTTCCTCCTAGGTTTTTCAAACCATTACCTGAAGGTGGGTCGAGAAAACGTGTAGTCCACCTTGATGTGATGATTCCAGAATACTATTCCCTTCGAGGTTGGGATACGAAAGGTCAACCCACTAAAGACACTCTGAAGAAATTAGCCCTATAACAACAGGGAAATAGCTAATGTAGATGGCCAGACCAGAACTTTCGGAGATGTACTCAGCTGGCCAGAGGAAAACGCAGACGTGGGAAATTTCGAAGAGGCCATGCCCCATATCTCGGCAAGATACGATTCTTCTGGTGTGACACATGCAATGTTCCAAGAATAGCTGACACCGAATGTGATACATGCGGAACTAGACCTAGAAAGGTGGATCTATCCCCACCTGGAGATGCATTTCCTGGGATGGAAGGTCATCTAATGAGGGCAATCAATGCAATTGACGCTCAATTTGGAACGGGAGTGGGAAAGGTCCTTCTTCCACCAGACAAAGTTGTTGTGATAAATAAGGTTTCAGCACTTGACGCAATGTATGAGATCATTGTTGATGGTTTTATAGTGGGTCGTCTCAGATTCGACATTCCCAAACGTGGTTACACATTCATTCTCGCTCTTGAGGGCGCACGAAGAATTGGTAGTGTCAGCAAACAAAAATGGGTGTCTTTACATGATGGGGTTCTGAAATATCTGAAAGATGGCGCTAATCTCATGGTTCCTGGTGTTCAGGGGTGCGACTCTGGAATTGAAGTAGACGATGAGGTTTGGGTTCTCAATTCAGACGGACAAGTCGTTGCTGCAGGAATATCTAGGATGACTGGCGTTGAAATGGCCAACGAACCGAAGGGTTTTGCAGTTAAGATTCGAGCAGTTTCTGATCCAACGGGTCCCCTAGAAAATAACAAGAAGGCCACCTGGCAAGATGCGGTTCAAGCTAATACGGCGGATCTTGAGAAGATTGAAGGAGAAGCCGTTTCTTTTGTCAAGAGAACTGTTGCCAAACAACATGATCTCCCGGTAGTTGTGGCATTCAGCGGTGGAAAGGATTCTTTGGCTACCTATTTAGTTGTAGAGAAATCAATTGAAGAGAGTCCACCAATCTTCTTTATGGACACTGGAATAGAACTCCCCGAAACCATCGAACACATTGAGAACTTTGCAGAATCTCGTGAGGTCAAGATCATCAGACAGAGAGCTGGCAATAGATTCTGGGAATCCGTGGATACATTTGGACCTCCAGCACGAGACTTCAGGTGGTGCTGCAAGGTTCTGAAGCTGGGTCCTGCTGCCACTTCAATTGCTGATGATATGGGAGGAGAGAGTCTGAGCTTCATGGGACAGAGGAAATTGGAGTCTTTCCAACGATCTATTGAACCGAGAGTTACAGAAAATCCATGGGTTCCAGGTCAGACATCTGCAAATCCAATACAAAATTGGAACGCGCTCGAAGTTTGGCTCTATATCTTCCACAAGAAAGAAGACTTCAATCCATTGTACAATCGAGGATACCATAGAATGGGATGCTATCTATGTCCTTCTTCACCCTTGGCTGAACTTGAAAGTCTACGAGAAACTCATCCCGACCTTCATAGACAATGGGAGTCAACAATGCAAGAATGGGCAGAAAAGTATGGGTTCCCTGATGAATGGGTCAACATGGGCTTTTGGAGATGGAAAAACCTGCCTAAAGGCCAAATGGAGTTAGTAAACAAACTAGGTCTGGATATTGATCATATCAGACCAAGTCCCGGTCAGACATTGAATCTAACAGTAACTAAAGGAGTCTCACCATGTGTCAAATCAGGCTTCAGTCTGGAAGGTGCCTTCTCTTCAGGGATTGACCTGAACAGAGTATCTAAGGTATTCCCGATATTTGGTAAGACCCGCCTGTCCGAAGAACTCGGAGCTTTGAGAACTACAGTTGATGAGAACAGCATCGCACTTTTCAGCTCGGGGTCGGTAGTAGTCCGTGGAGAGAAAGAAAAATCCGTTGATATGCTCGTCAGTCAGATGGAACGAGCTCTCAAACGAGCCCTATTCTGCCAAGCATGTGGGTCTTGCGTTCCACAATGTGATCATGGGGCATTGAATCTTGATGAAAGTAAGGTATCAGTCAATGAAGAGAATTGTACAAACTGTCTCAAGTGTGACACTTGGCCTTGCCCTACATATCTCACGTAGGTGGAGGGAATTTCTTCTTCCAACGTTTTGTAAGTTCGCTACATGTCAGAATCTCAGGATCTGCTTCTTTGATAATCTTGAGTAGTGACCTGTATGAATTGTGGTATTTGGGATGACCAAAATCCTCTGGATCGGGGTGGATGATGAAGACAGCAAGTCCCCCCTTTGATTTGATGTAGTCCATCTTCTTCTTCCAAACTCGAAGCATGCTCTCTTCGGAGAGTCTGTAATAGTAGAGCAAAGTCCAGTCTTGCGGCATTGACACTGGAATCTCAAGAATTGGGCTCTGTTGCCAATCCTCTCCCACACGGAATAATGGATAAAATGGAAAGATGGTCCGACTCCCTGTTGATTCATACCCAATCGTGGAGTCATCCGTATCTGGGAATGACGAATCCCAATCATATCCCGCCTCTGTGAGATATCGTATCATGAGTTTTGTTCTGTGAAGCATCGGAGCACGATATCCGAGTGAAGGAAGTCCTAATTCTCTCCCTCGTGTTGCAGTATTCTGTATTCTCTTTCTTTGTTCAGAAACCGGTAAGAATGCAAACTTCCCATCATGATGAAGTCCATGCATACCAAAATCGAAGCCATCTCTAACCAGTGATTTTATGAAATCTTTGGAAATATCGTATTCAAACGATTCTGCGACAATGTTGAAAGTAGACACCAAATCCTTCGCCCTTTCCATGTCAACAAATTTGGACATCCCATATTCATACCCAACTCTAGTATCTACATCATGAGTCATGATGACTCCAAAGTCCTTCTGCCAGAACTCCCTCTTCTCATCAGTTGAGGGGTCCAGTCTATCAGCCAAATCATCTATTGGAAATTTTCTCCTCTCAGAGCCTGAGGATGGCTTTTGTCTCAACAGAGAGAGCATTGAAACGAAGGAGTTTCGAATCTGATACGGAATGTATTCTATCATTTTCAGATTGACGCCAAACTGCATTGCTGCAGGCGGTTCGTACTTGATATCCATCTCATTCCTATAGAAATCGCTCTTTGAGACCTTCACCACAAGTCACCGTTTTAGGAAGTATACTTCATCCAATGTCCATATCGAGAGAGCCAACCATTTACGACCAGACTGACTTTAGTCCGTTTTCCTCCCCAAGTACTATTCGCCAAGTCAAACCACCAAGAGCCAACTTGCTCCAGCTCCGCTGCCTTTTGTTCTTCCAGAGCAAAGAGAGTTATTACGAAAGCTCTTTGATTGACCTTTTCCCACGCACGAGTAGTGTTCTCGAACAGGAAAATAACTTGGTTGTCTTCTTTTGATGAAGGCCCTCTTGGAGTACGAAACGTGGCACCTGCGCAATCTTCTTGAAGATCCGGATCATTTACCTTCCAATCCTCGATTCGAAGATATGCTATAAACTCAGTTAGCATGTTTCTTAGGATGTTTCGCTTCTCAGCGTCAGAATATCTCTTGATGTACTCCTTATCCTTTCTAACAACTTTCGCTGGTATTCCAGCTGCTAGACTACGTGCGGGAACATCACGGTTAATTACAGATCCTGCTCCTATTGTGGCCTCTTTCCCGATGTGGACATTGGGGAGCACAAAGACACGCCAGGGGAACCAGACTCCGTCCTCGATTGTGATTGGACCAAATGCTACAGGAAAACCCTTGAGTACTGGTTGCCAAGTTCCATGTGTGAAGAGAAAGTTTGAACCTCCTATTCCCACCCTCTTTCCAATCTTAATAGGATGAGTTGGATTGATGACACTCTGAGCGAAGATCATTGATAGGTCACCAATCTCAATTTCAGATTTATCTGTCTTCAGACCTCCAATATACACCTGCTCCTGAATTGTCACTTCTTCGCCGATGACTACTTTGTGGGTGTCGATTATCACAAGCATCCCAAGAGTTGAATAACGGCCCATTGTGAACTCTTTAGCGCGAATCATGCAGGCCATTCCAATTACTGCATGATCACCAATCACTATCTTCTTACAATCAAGTATTGCCAGAGGTCCAATGGATACGCCTTCTCCAATCTCAGCACCCTTTCTTCTATAATAGGCAATCTTCAGACTAGAAGGCAGAAGACCAATTGTTGCCATCTTACCAATGGGCATACCGAAGAGGTCGGGGTCTCCTATGCGAGTTCTCACCATGAAGAACGGTCCGAGGAATATTGCTAGTAGAATGAGTCCTCGAAGTCCACCCATGAACAAATTGTAGTCGACAAGGAGTGCGTCTATCCCAATCGATAGCAGATAGGTGTGATACAGAACATCGAAGACTATGAAGAGTATAAGCCAAACCAGACCAACACTCAACATCCTTCCTCTCTTATACCTCGGGACGAATGTCTTGAAGGAGATATTGATGACTATTAGTACCATGATGAATTGGATGAGATTCTTCAGCACATACAAGCTGGGACCAAACAGCATGGTCCAAACCCACTCGAAAACAAGTGTGACAACAGGAATCAGAATCCATGCGGCAATCGCGTAAGACCTGCTGTTTTTGATGAACTCTTCCAGGTTCAATTCCTCCTCTTTCTATATGCTACTGGTGAGTTGAATGTCGGTTTCCCGTATATACTATATTATCATTGCCCTGCATCATCCAGCAAAGGTTATTTACCACCTATCCACCCCCTGACTTGGTTGGCACGTGTAATGCTGTCTGCAATTAGCCTAAGCATCTATGAATACCGCAAGTATCTAGTGCTTAGTCTAGTAATCTCACTGATCGCCATACCCCTTGCTGATATTCTTGTCATCCAACGAGACCGAAACCGGAACGAGATGTATGGTGAAGCTTTCTGGATATATGGTTTCGATATCTATCAAATGAATGATACAGTCCTAGTTGAATTGATAGATGAAATTCATCCAGAGTGGAACTTTGATGACGGCGAGCATACATTACCCGACTATCTTACAAATGTGAACTACGAATACCCCATATTTGGATTATTCTTCTTTGCGATAGCTACGTTGATATTCCCAGAGGCCGGTGGATTACAGCAATTGTGGCTCAATTTCATTTTAGTCCTCGTCTTCAATCTAAACCTAGTGTTGCTTGCGATTCTATTACGTGACAAGATAAAAACTGAGTTCTGGGCGAGGATGTTCTTTGGAGGTTATTTCATCTATGGCTTGATCATGTCTGCTGGAGGAGGTAAGCTAGAACCGTTAGTAGACTGTTTACTTTTGATATCGATTGTCTTATGGAAAGAAAAACAGCATGGCAAGGCTATGTTCGCGCTTGGACTGGGAGTACAGACAAAGATTTACCCTGTAGTGGTGTTTCCTGTATTCTTTCTCGGAAACCCCGTTTCATCCATTTGGTTCGTATTATCACTGGTTGTGACTGTGATTCCAACATTCTTCGGAGCCAGTTTTGATTCACTGTTCGCGCATATCTTCAACACATCGGATTATAGTTCCTACATAGTCAATCCCTTGTATCCAGGTTTAGCTATTGGCACTCCTGAGTTTGCCACTGATCCGGTAACTTTCCACACGTGGTTTCCCGCCCTGATTCCACTAGTCATCTATGCTTTCTTCATGCTATATACCATACGAGCATACCTCCCTGCAAAAAGTGATTTCGAAGGGAAATCTCTCCGGTTGAAGATTCTAGAGCTTAAACCTTTCTACCTCTATCTACTTCCTGGGGTACTCTTTGTTTTCCGATGGGTCATGCCTTGGTATCTATACTGGCTTGGTATAGTCGTGGTTCTTTTTGACAAAGACAAACATGCAATAGGATATATGAAACAAATCACTGTTGTAGGTCTTCTGTTCGCGTTTGGTATACTCTGTAATTGGCCTTACTTCATTGCATATCCTTTACCTGACTTCCTTGAACATTTTCCTCTGCAATGGTGGATAACTCTAATGGGGCTATTCCTTATTGGCTTCCTAACAGCTGCAGCATACAAGATTTGGAAATGGCAGTATGAACGTATAGAGAGAAGATCCGCGATTAATCGCGAAGCTGAAGCGAGGGGTGAACTGATAATCTAGCAACTAGAGTGGTCTTCCATTCTCTCTATAGTAGTCGATTATTCTCTTTCTGATTAGAGTTGATGAACAAAGTCCGTCCGCATCACGTTTCTCCAATCGCATAATCTTTGTGTTCAAACCCTTCTCCACAAAAAGGATTTCGAGAGCACTGGCATCAGTATACTGATCAAATCCAAGGGCAATGATATCCGGTTTGATTTGCTCCACAATGATAGTATGGTCATCAGTATCAAGTCCAATTATTGCCCTATCAACAAAAACCAGTGACTCTACTATCTTACGTCTCTGTTCTTGAGGGAATACTGGTGGAGCACCTCTCTCCCTCTCAATTGTCTTATCGAGAGCAAGGACAACAACTAATTCCCCATTTTCTCCAGCCAGTTCCTTTGCTTGTTCAAGATAGGCGATGTGACCAAGGTGAAGGATGTCGAACTTCCCCGCTGCTAAGATTCTCTTCCCAGTCATCGGGTTTGCACCTTTGAATTCTTTCAATTAGTCCTCATCGACCGCGAGGAATGTATGTTCTTCAGATATGACCTCGATTCGACGCTTTGACTTTGTGATTTGACTTACATGAACCAGTCCGTTTATTTCGAGTTGAAGCAGGGCTGCGTTCAATTCAGCCTCGCTAGGTTCTATTCCAAGTTCTTTCTTCAAAGCTCTAACAAGTTCATCATCAAGGATGACGCCTCGTCGTTTCTTGACTATTGCTACGACCAAGTTTGGCATAGGCATAGAGTTCCATGGTGCCATTTGTACTCACCTTATCATTTAGCTATACATTGAACGGGCTACAGTGTCCCCTTCAGTTGTTCTACGGAGAGTCTGGTTCATCTTTCGATATCGATCAAGCATCTCTTTGGTCACTGAAGCATGCACAGATTCGATAGCCTCTTCGAAATGCTTCCATGCTACTTTCTCAGTGTCCATGTTTTCTCGTAATGCTCTCATCCCAGCCTCACGGCAGATTGCCTCGATATCTCCACCAACATAATTCTCTGTAAGTTCGACAAGTTTGTTCAATTGCTTCATCACATCGTCATCAAGGGGCATCCCCTCTGTGTAGATTTCGAATATTGCCTGTCTACTTTTTGCATCAGGAGCATCAACATAGACGAATCTATCAAATCTACCAGTTCGCAAAAGGGCCTTGTCGATAAGTTCAGGTCTGTTCGTGGCTGCAATGACCACAATGTCCTTCATTGATTCTAAACCATCCATCTCAGTAAGAAGTTGGCTGATCACTCTCTGGTTGTGAACGCCTCCAGGACCATCGGCACCCGATCCTCGAGTTGGAGCAAGTGCATCAATCTCATCAAAGAATATGATTGCTGGAGCTGCTGTCCTGGCCTTTCTGAATACTTCTCGAACGGCCTTTTCACTCTCTCCTACCCATTTCGATATTAATTCGGGACCTTTGACACTAATGAAGTTCGCTTCACTCTCTGTTGCAACTGCCCGTGCAAGTAGCGTCTTACCACAACCTGGAGGACCAAATACAAGGACACCTTTTGGTGGAGTGATGCCCAATCTACGAAATGATTCTGGTTTCTTGAGTGGCCATTCAACGACTTCTTTGAGTTCTTGTTTTGCTTCTTCCAGTCCCCCGATATCGCTCCATTTCACATCTGGGACCTCAATAAAGACCTCTCGCACTGCTGATGGTTGAACCTCTTTCAACGCCTCTAAGAAGTCACCATTATGCACTTCAAGTTCATCTAGAACCTCCTGAGGAATTTCCTCATCTGCTAGATTGATTTGAGGAAGGTATCTCCTAAGTGCCTTCATAGCTGCTTCTCTGCAGAGTGCATTCAAATCCGCACCCACAAATCCATGTGTGATCTTTGCAAGGTGTTGGAGATCAACTTTTCCTTCGCCCTCTGAAGTTAAGGGCATGCCTCTTGAATGAATATGGAGGACCTCAAGTCGGCCTGTTTCATCAGGAACGCCAATCTCAAGTTCTCTATCAAATCTACCTGGGCGTCTGAGCGCTGGGTCTAGAGCGTTAACACGGTTAGTCGCGCCAATCACAACAACTTGACCTCTGACCTTTAATCCGTCCATTGTAGCTAGAAGTTGTGCGACGACACGTCTCTCGACTTCTCCTTGTACGTCCTCTCTTTTTGGTGCGATTGCATCTAGCTCGTCAATGAATATGATACTTGGCGCGTTCTCTTCAGCCTCTTCAAAGATCTTCCTAAGTTTCTGTTCTGACTCACCATAGAATTTGGACATAATCTCTGGGCCGTTAATGTGTACGAAGTTTGCCTCAGATTCTCCAGCAACAGCTTTTGCAATGAGTGTCTTTCCTGTTCCTGGTGGTCCATGAAGAATAAGACCTCGAGGTGGATCAATACCTAATCTTTTGAAAATCTCTGGATGTTTCATTGGGAGTTCTACCATCTCTCTGATTCGCTGGATTGCGTCAGAACATCCTCCTATTTCCTCATAGGTCACCTGTGCTGCACCAATAATATCTCCGGTAGGTTTCTCTGCAATAGCGAGAATAGTTGAATGCTGAACCACGACAGTTCCAGCTGGTTTGATAGACGTTACTTTGAATGGAATAGCTCTACCTAGAATCGGAATGAACACAGTATCTTGAGTAGTCACGGGACAGTTCAGGAGTTTTCTCTTCACAAACTCCTCGAATCTCGGCTCAGGACGGATTGGAACTGAAGTTGGGGCAAGAGTGACGTTCTTTGCAGGCTCTTCATTCGCCCTTGTCACAGTTACTTTCTCACTGAGACTCACACCTGCATTTCTACGAATTCTTCCGTCCATCCGAATGATTTCTCTTCCCTTGTCTCCTTGGTAAGCTGGCCATGCAATTGCTGCAGTCATCCTCTTGCCTTTGATTTGGATAATGTCTCCAGTTCTAACCCCTAATTTCTCCATTGATACAGCATCTATACGGACTATAAACCTGCCAATGTCTCTATGCTCAGCCTCTGCGACCTTAAGAATAATCTCGACCATTTCTTAGAAGCATCCTCCTAAACCATTATTATAGTATGAGAAACCGGACAGGTTGCCTCAAATCATTGAAATCCGTCCTGTTTCCGCTATTCAATGTTTCTTTGTTGACCAATTTAACCCAATATGAATCTGAATTATAACCCTTTAATGGTGTCTGAGGTCAATCTGCTATCTCTGAGAGAATCATAATTAGCGAATTTACGCGCCTTCTACATTCTGGAAACTCTTTCAACCTCGACCTGTGATACACCTTCTACAGCAGTGATAGCTGCCTCGATGTCGTCGGTACCGCCCATGGACTCATCTCGTGAGAGATTCATTCGTAGGGCCGTCAAACCGAATGCTATTGACTGTGTTTCCGTAGCTCCAAGATCTGTTCCTTCTGGAATCACAGTCTTGATTCGTTCAAGTAGGTCGTCTAGGTCAACTTCCACCTCATCGGGCATAATTCGTAGCGTCATGACTACTCTTGCCATTCTGTTTCATCTCCAAAATTCGTCTATGGCCCTTCAAATCCGCAATTGGGGCAAGTGTATCTGTTTGTGAAGCGTCTGCACGATTCACAACGCCAGATGGTAAACTCACCGCAAGATGGACAGAGAAACTTCACACCACTTTCTTTCGGAGAAACCGAAGCGTGACATGAAGTACACCTGATAGCTTTCATAGTTGTCAAATTATCACCAGAAGGTTTACTGGTACGAGATGCACCAGTTTTGGGGGCGTGCTGATAAGTTATTATAAATCTGTCGAAGCGGTGTTTCAACAGAAGGATATATTCCCGTATTAACTCCTTATGAATCCGTCAATGGAGTGGATTCAATGGGTACCAAGCTTAGCGACATTGTGATTGCAGAAAATCTCTCATTAAGTGCACTTTCAGACAAGAGAATAGCTGTTGATGCATTCAACACTATCTACGCTTTTCTTGCTTCTATTAGACAACCAGATGGAACCCCCCTCACTGATAATCAGGGGAGAGTGACCAGTCATCTAAGTGGGCTCTTCTATCGCAACTTGAATCTACTTGAGAATGGTATCAAACCAGTTTACGTCTTCGACGGCAAGGCTCCCAAGCTGAAGGCAAAAGAGCAACAGAAACGAAGAGAGATTCGCGATGCTGCTTATTTGAAATGGAAAACAGCGAAGGCCGAGGGACGAATTGAGGATGCTCGAAAGGCAGGTCAAGCCAGTTCAAGACTGACCAGTTCTATGATTGACGAGAGCAAGGAGCTTCTCACTGCACTAGGAATTCCTGTTATACAGGCACCCTCAGAAGGTGAAGCTGTAGCTGCACAGATGGCTCGTGAGGGTTTGGTATGGGCAAGTGCAAGCCAAGATAATGACTCTCTCCTTTACAACTGCCCTCGGATGATTCGGAACCTCTCAATTTCTGGAAGGCGGAGAATCGCACGGTCACAATCATACAGGACCATAGAACCTCAGCTCATTGATCTTGATGATAATCTTCGTGAACTGAAAATCATACGAGAACAACTAATCGACATCGCTATTCTTGTAGGAACAGACTACAATGACAAGGTTCCAGAGATTGGGGCCAAGACTGCTTTGAAGCTTGTCAGAAAACATGAGAACATTGAGGGAATTCTATCCGCCTTCAAAGTATCGAAGAAACCCAAGGATCGAGAAAAATATAGCACAATTTCCAAGATTCCTTACGAAGAGATTCGTGATATATTCCTCAAGCCTCCAAAAATAGACTTACACCATCCAAAATGGATCGAACCACGACCAGATGAGATAAAACGAATCCTCTGCAGTGAACATGATTTCAGCGAGTCTAGACTACAGAGGTCTCTAGAAAGACTGGAGGAAACACTAGGGTCGACTCGACAGAGTGCCCTATCCGATTATTTCTGAACTATGTAAAACAGGTCAGGTTATATAACAACCCACAACACGTCAGAATAGAGTAAGGTGAATCACACTAATGATGCTAGAGAGAATGACAGCAGTCAGGGCTTCTATTTCGGACATCACAAATGGTAATTTCGGGGATGACACTGGACAGCATGTTGTTTCACCTTATGGCGTTGAACTCAGGCGAGTAGTTGTTGTTGGTTTTGTGGTCAGTAAATTCTACAGGGAAGGCGACGACTCTGGGAAAAAGAGGTTTGAGAGTGTCACGTTAGATGATGGTACTGATACAATACGATTGAAAGTGTGGGATGAAGACGCAGCCGTGCTTGAAAGAGTAAAAGAGAATATTCTAGCTCTAGTTATTGGAAAGGTAAGAAAATACGAAGATGAAACCTATATAGTTCCAGAGATAGTCCGGGAGCTGACAGACCCAAACTACATGAGTCTTCATCTTATGGAGCGTTACAAGACTATCCTTACACGAAGTGGTGTGACGTTACCAAGTACAGCGGAGCATAAACAAGAAGTACTTACTTCGACATCTACTGAACCAGCAGCTCCAATAAAGGGAAAGCTTGCCAAAGACATTGTTAGTTATATTCAGCTCGAAGCCCCTGATGGGGGAATGCCATTGAAGGACATTGTAGTGTACTTTGAGAAGAAAGGAAAGGATCCTGATAAAGTTCAGACAAAAGTGTGGGAGCTGGCTGCTGAAGGACACATAATCGAGAAACCGATAGGTCATTTTCGAACTGTAGTTATTTAGCCACCGGTTAGAGCAATACCTTCAATAGCATTTAGGAGAGAATTGATGTATGGACGACTATGACAGCCTACTGGATCGGGCGAGGTCACAAGTACCTGAAGACGCCTTCAAGAAATCAGGAGAGAGGTTCAAGGTTCCTGATGTACAGCTAATGGTTCAAGGTAATAGAAGTATTTGGCAGAATTTCCAAGAGACCTTTAACATTCTCAACAGACCTGGAAAAGAGATCTTGAAGTTCGTCGCAGGGCAGTTGGGAACTGCAGGAAGTATGGAAGGCAGTAATGCACTATTTAATGGGAAATTCAATGTTGAGCAGGTCAGTGAGGTTCTGAATCGTTACATTGACGCATACGTCATTTGCCCAGTCTGTACACGTCCTGATACTGAAATCGAGAAGAGCGGAAATGCATTCTATTTACAATGTAGCGCTTGTGGAGCACGTACATCCATAAGACCAGTATAATGTTGGAGTGTTGTCGAGAATGGTTCAAGTCTATATTCGTGTAAATGAAACCCACGAGCATTATGTAGTTGCGATGTGTGACAAACCACTCTTAGGTAAGACCTTGACAAACGGTGATGTCAAATTCAAAATCAGCAAAGAATTCTATGGAGGAGATCTTACAGATCTGAGAACCTGCATGAAACATCTTGAGAAGGCAACTATTGCAAATATGGTTGGAGAAAAGACAGTAAAGGCCGCAATGAAAGCAGGTCTAGTTCATGAACAAACAGTCCTATACATTGAGGGTCACCCACATGCACAATGGGTCAAACTCTGATTCTGATTGACCTTGAATTCCATGGCAGGTTGGTTCAATTGAAAGCGCCGTGTTACCAATGTGGAGAACCTGCAGTCTTGGAGGGTCTTTGTGCTGAATGTTATGACAAAGAGCATCCACTGATTGAGATAAAAACACCACTTACACTACATGCCTGCAAACAGTGTGGTTCTGTAAAGATTCCAGGTGGTTGGAAAAAACTATCATTTGCATCGGCTGACTCCGACGATCTCTGGCCTCACCAATTGGACATACTCCTCGACTTGGAAGTGAAACCTCTTGTTCATGGAATCGAGCTTACAATCGAAGAGGAGAAACGATTAGACCGAGTTCTTCATATTATTCTGAAAGCCTTAGGACAATCTCACGAAGATCTCCCTCCACATGAGGAGCAATACAGCGTGGAAGTTCGATTCTCATATGGGACATGTGATACTTGTGGCATGAAGAGTGGGGGATATTACGAAGCAACACTTCAGATACGGGCAGATGGACGACAATTGACAGAGGAAGAGGAAGACGATATTGTCCGAATTGTGACAGAAATGACTATTGCACAGTATGGGGCTGACGATAAGGCGTTTGTATCCAAAATCACAAGTGACAAGTATGGTATGAATTTTCAAATGGGTTCTGACGATCTCTGTCGTTCCATTGCTGATGTCCTCGAATCCCGATATCTTGCTCAGCGAAAACAAAACTACAAATTGGTTGGTCAAGATAAGGGGGGCAAAGACAAGTATCGTACAACTATTCTAATCCGCCTTCTTAGATTTAGGATAGGTGACTTCGTCAGAGTTCTTGACAAACCTTGCCAAGTTATGGAAATGAGTAACGGTGGCCTCACGTATTTTGATTTAGTTCGAAGACAGCGATTCACAATGAATCCAAAGAGTTCCAAGTGGCGTACACTTGAATATCTGACAGATAAGGATGAGATGCGCGAGTTTATGATTACGACACGAGTTTATGGTCAACCTGTTCAACTTATGGATTCAAAAACCTTTGAAATAACAGAGCTCGACGAATCTCTTCTTGATGATGACATTGAAGCAGGAACCACAGTATATGGTCTGATAATTGATGAAGAGTTCTATCTGCTCCCAATAAAGTAGAACGATGTTTCGGTACGCTTAAATGCCCTCCACTGAAACCCTCCATTAATCGCTATAGGACGCCATAGTCCAGCGCTTAATCGGAGGAATATTTTGTCCAGAAGAAGAAGAGGTGGCGGTGGTAGAAGACCACGCCAAGGGTTCAATCCTGATGAACCAATGAGAGTTAGGACTCCTAGACGTGATGATGGAGAAATGTTTGGAATCATCATCCAGATGCTAGGTTTCGATAGAGTCCGAGTCAGATGCGAAGATCAAAACATCAGAATAGGTAGAATCCCTGGTAGAATGAAGAAGAGAGTCTGGATGCGTGTTGGAGACACTGTCCTAATCACGCCATGGGACTTCCAGACTGACGAAAAGTGCGACGTTGTCTATCGGTACAGAGGCAATGAGATAGATTGGCTTGAAAAGAAAGGCATCTTGAAGGTATTTTGAAAATAAGTCAAGGCTTTTCTGAGTACGATGTCTAATTTCAGATGATTATTCTCTAGAAGAATATAGGATGGCATTCACCCTTGAAACGAGCTGATAAAGAACACGAACAAATCATATCCGAGCTTGATCGCCGTAAGATGAAGCGAAGAAAAGATGTTGACGAGTTCAAAGTAGTTGAGGGTGTTATCGATCCTCCCACTGTAAAGACGCTGTACAAACTACTGAGTCGTGGAACTATCAGCGCACTTCATGGTTCAATAAGTACTGGAAAGGAAGCCAATGTTTACCGTGCTGAGGATGAAGAAGGAAAACCTCTGGCAGTCAAAATCTACAGGATATCCACTGCTGAAACTGATTTTATGATGGAATATATTGTTGGAGACCCGCGGTTCAAGAGGGTTGGAAAACGAAGTCGTTTGCTAATTCCACAATGGGCGATGAAGGAATTCAAGAACTTGCACCGTTATCATGATGCTGGGATCCGAGTACCTAAACCTCTGGACATTGAGCGAAATGTTCTCGTCATGGAATACATTGGAGATATGGAAAGTAATCTCCCTGCACCCCTAATCAAGAATGTTGAGATACCTTCACCTGTGAAAGTCTTCAATGAGATTATTGGAATGATTGAAACTGGTTACACAGAGGCTGGTCTTGTGCATGCTGACCTGAGCGAATACAACATCTTGTGGCTAGGTAAGCCAATTATCATCGATGTTTCACAGGCTGTTCTTATTGGTCATGATAACGCAAAAAAGTACCTACTCCGTGACATTCAAAACGTAATCAATTACTTCAAGAAATTAGGTGTCAGAACCGAAGACCCAGAGGTCATTGCCAGACATATAATCTCAGTTGGTGATAAGTAATGCTATACCACGAAACAGTCAAAGTACCGATAGATCGAGTTGGTGTGATTGTAGGACGTAATGGTAAAGTAAGAAAGCGAGTTGAGAAACTTGCGAATGTCAAAATTAGTGTTAATTCTGAGGGTGTAGTTACAATAACTGCTCCCGAAAACACGGAAGATCCAGTTCTAGCTTGGAAAGCCCGTGACATTATCCGCGCGATGGCTAGAGGGTTCAGCCCCAATAGAGCACTTTCACTGATTGATGATGATATGCAACTTATTGTAGTATCCTTGCGTGAGGTTGTTGGAAGTTCCCCAAGTCAGATGAAAAGAGTAGCAGGTCGTATTATCGGTGAGAATGGTCGCACGAGGAGAGTCATTGAACAGACAACAGAGACCAAGATATCGATCTACGGAAAAACAGTTTCAATCATTGGGATGAGTCCAGGTTTAGATTACGCACGAAGAGCCTTGGACATGCTCATATCAGGAGCTCCGCACAGCGCAGTATATTCGCGTCTGGAAAATATGAGAAGAGCCATGAACCGTCAAAGAGCGGAACTCTGGGAAGACACAGATTTGTGAGTGATGTAATACCTCCCCTAATATGAATAGGGTGTTCATTGAATCAAGAGTTACATGAGTCGTCAAAAGACAACGGTTGCCAGTTTTGAAAGTATCTCACCAGCGGAATTTTTCTACAGAAACCGGCAGATGGCTGGTTTTGGCAATCCAACACAGGCTGTCTACTCTACAGTGCGAGAGCTAGTTGAGAACAGTCTTGATTCATGTGAAGATGCGCAGAAACTCCCCTCTGTGGGAATCAAGATTCGAAGTGATGTTGCAGATACAGTTACTATCACAGTAACAGACAATGGAACTGGAGTTCCATCGGAACAAGTACCTGATGCCTTTGGTCGTGTACTCTATGGAAGCAAGTACTCTCATCGACAGAAACGTGGTACTTTTGGTCTGGGAGTGACAATGGCAGTTCTTTATGGTCAGATTACAACAGATAGTCCAATGTCTGTTCACTCAAGAACCCAAGGAGCAGATGGATTGTTGTATCGACTCCTTGTTGATGTTGTGAATAATCGGCCTATAGTAGTAGAAAGAAAAATCCAACCTCGTTCTGAAGATGGTACAACGGTTACTGTTACATTGAAAGGTGACCTGCAGAGGTCTCAAGATCGCATTATTGATTACCTGCGTTACTCAACAATATCAACACCTTATGCAAAGATCCATCTGAATATCGATGATAAAGTCGACCTGAACTTTGGTGGTTTTTCAGAATCACTACCTACTCCAGTCAGAACTTCACACCCACATCCAAGAGCTGCAGATGTTGAGTTGCTTCGAAGATTGATCCAACGAAATTGCGAGAAGACTCTTCATGACTTCCTCTGTGATTCCTTTCAGAAGATTGGCACTCGAACTGCAACAAGATTTCTTAGATTCATGAATCTGAACCCCTCTCAAATTGTGGGAGAACTCAAGCGTGAAGAGCTTGCACGATTAGGAACTTCACTACGTAGTTACGATGGATTTGAAAAACCTAACAGTAAATGTCTTAGCCCAATTGGGAAGATAGATTTCTTGCATTCTGTTACATCTCTTTTCAACGCCTCAATGGCATACTATTCGATCAGGAATCCTAGTGAGTGGCAAGGCAATCCGTTTGTAATCGAGGCAGTCCTTGCGATTGGAGATGATTTTCCGAGGTCCGATATCCCTACTCTCTATCGATTTGCGAACCGAGTCCCTCTCCTCTATGATTCGAGTGATGATATGTTGATGAGAGTTTTGAAGAGAACAAGGTGGGCAAGGTACAACATGCAGACTGCAGCTCCCGTAGGATTATTTGTCCATGTTTGCTCGACTAAGATTCCGTTCAAAGCTGCTGGAAAACAATCAATTGCTTCAATCCCTGAAATCGAAAATGATGCACATAACCTATTCATGGAACTCGGACGGAAGCTCAGTAAGACTATTGCAAAATCTCAACGATCAGCTCGGGACGCAAAGAAAATGCGTGAATTCGCAAAAGCGTTCAGACAAATTGCCAGATTCAGTACAGCTCTTGCTGACCACGAAAACATACCTGCCACAGAAAATCTTGTACGGAAGCTCTTTGAGGTGGATTCAGATGCATGATGCAAAGAAAGCACTGAAATCGCTGGGCATGCGAATTCTTCAACCAATCATTGAAGAAAATTTTCCAACACTTAAGATTCCTGATAGAAAGACGAACAACATTGTATATGATGAAACTCTCAATCAGTATGTTCTGGGTCCATCTCTGAGTGTACGTGATTCTAGTAACGTGAAACATGTGCGAAGCTTTGCTCAATTGACTTGGGCGGCGGCGTTTGCAAAAGAACTGATACAAGCCTCCCGGACTAGTTCACTAAGAGATCTCTATTATTCAGCTGAAGCCTTTGGAATCAACTTCAATAACCAATCCGAGTCAGA
>Ga0255052_10000098_pt1 | contig 62096 bp, 55 predicted proteins | sample JV7_2_21_MG_FD_188632 | JGI IMG/M metagenome (GOLD analysis project Ga0255052, IMG submission 188632) | Seawater microbial communities from Jervis Inlet, British Columbia, Canada - JV7_2_21 | ecosystem: Environmental > Aquatic > Marine > Inlet | place: Canada: British Columbia | collected...
TAACTCCGAGGTATGCGGTTCTCGGCAATCCCGGCCTGACGCCAGATGGCCTGCGCGCCGCGACATAGGTTTCGTCCAGAAGATTGTCCACTTTCACATAGGCGGACAGTCTTGACGAAAAATTCCAGTTCGCCATTGCATCCCAGACGACACGCGATTCAACTGAGTTCGCCGGATCAAACGCACCCTGGTCTGCCTTGGTGCGCAGCTTGCTGAGGTAATTTGCCGCAAGGCTGACACGCCACTGTTCGAACTCGACGCCGGCCATTGCGCGCAACTGGTGTTCGGGTATGTACGGCAACTCGTCACCGGCCTGGACGTCGCCCCAGGGATCGAAATTACTCTCGAACGCGCTCTTGAATTCGGCTTCGGAAGTCCACGTGTACTCAAGACTCGCCGGGACCGATACACGACCGACCTGCCATTCGTACCCGGCACTGAGTTCCAGTCCCGCGACAGTCACTTCGCCACCGTCATACTGTTCGCCAATTGCTCCGCCGCCACCGGTTGAATCAGTCACCGTCCCGACAAGATTGTCATAGTCGTTAGTGAAGTAGATGGCTTCGAACCGCAATGCATCATTGTCATAGCGCGTGCCTGCTTCGATATTGACGCTCGACTCTTCTTTTGCGGAGCTTCCGGGTGCCGGTGGATTGAATCCCTTGTGCACGCCGGCAAGCAGCCGCCAGTCGCTGTTGATGCGATACAAGACGCCGATTCCCGGGATGGTCGTCGATACGGAATTTTTTCGAACTCGGGTCGGGCCCTGCTCACGAGTGGGGTCCGCGGTCGAATAGTCGAGACGCCGGAAATCCACGTCTTCATATCGAATGCCCGGGGTGACAATCCAGCGACCGTTGCGTATCTCCGCGTTGACGAAGTAGGAGTTCGCATTCGCATCCGACACTCGGTTCGTTTTCGAGCCGCCAGCACCGGCTGTCGTCATGACCAGCAAGCCGTCTTCCATTCGATAGCCGTTCTCATGCTGAAAACGATCTTCTTCGTCTTCGTGCATCCTGAGGCCAGCCGTCAGTGCGATCTCTGTGTCTCCGAATCCGAGGTCCCATTGCAGTTCGGCCTGCACACCCTGTGAGTAATAAGTCCGGTTGTTGGCGCGTTTGAAAATCATGTCATCGGGGCTCGTGCCACCTTTTAGCCAGCCCAGTTCAAGCGCGTAAGTCTCCGGGTCCGCCAGCACACTGCTCATGCTGCTGCCGTTAATCGACTGCAACTTGTACCAGTTGCGCTTGAATTCATTGCGGTAGGCAGTGACCGTGCCGCGCCAGCTATTGCCGGGATCGATGACGTAGCCGAGCTGGTATTGCTCATGCTGGCTCGCGAATACGTCGCCCTCGGACGCGGCATAACGCATCAGTGGATCGATTTCGAAATCGGCGTCGGTCAGGCCAAGATAGGTTTGGTTGGAGACTTGATCTGTATAACCCAGCTTGATGCGTAGGCTATGATAGATATCAGCGCCCGGATCGCTGTCGACCTGCAGTTTGGCAACGTAGTCCTCAATTTCGAATCCCGTGTCGCCATCGAGCGGGCTGTCCACGTGCATGAAGCCGTCACTCTGGCTCTGCACGGTCTCTATGAGCCACGAGACACGCTCGTCCTTGTTACCGAGGTTGGCGTGGACGTCGAACGAGTTGTAGTCGCCGGCACGCAAATCCACGTTGGCGCCGAGTGCATCGGGAACTGGTGTGGAGATCATATTCAATGCACCGCCCGTCGTGCGAGGACCGACTACAACCGATGCAGGCCCTTTGAGTACTTCGAGCGAGTCCATACGACGCTGCGTTGGAAAATAGTAGGCCGATGGTGCGGAGTAGGGCGCTGGTGCAATGAGCACGCCGTCCTCGAGTAGTGCGATACGAGCACTGCGATCAAGACCGGAGCCGCGAATGCCAATATTCGGGCGCAGGCCAAAGCCTTCCTCTTCCTGAATGTAAACGCCGGGAACCGCACGCAACACACGCAAGATGTCGGTGTCATTGAAAACGCCCAATGCCTCGGCGTTCATCACGTGCGCCGAGCCAGGTATATCAGCGACATCGGCTGTACGGCCGATTATGGTAATCGTATCGATGGGTGCCAGCGATTCATCAGCGCCCGTCTCCTGCCCGTAGGCGGCCAATGAGGCGATCAATAGGCACAGGCTCAACGCCGTACGGTGGGTCAGCTGGTGCTCCATGGCAGTTTTCCGGAATGGCTGTGGGTCAATGGCTACAGAAGATAGTGCAAATGCGAATGATTCGCAATAGCGGTAACTACCTATGGGCTCTGTCACATTCCGGGGTGTGACCGAAAGCCTCTACAGTACTTGCCGAACGTGGCACCATGGCCGCCATATGAGCGAACAAAGCCGCAAATTGCTGATTGTCGAGGACGACCCCGGTCTCCTGAGTCAGCTCAAATGGTGTTTCGAAGGTTACGACGTCTTCACGGCCGAGGATCGTGCCTCTGCGATCGCCGAACTGCGACGCCACGAACCGATGGTTGTCTTGCAGGATCTTGGCCTGCCGCCAAAACCCGAGGGTGTCGAAGAGGGGCTACTTACTCTCGGCGAAATCCTGAAACTGGCGCCGCATACCAAGGTGATCGTTGTCACCGGCAACGGCGACCAGGAGAACGCGCTGACTGCTGTCGCGCAGGGTGCCTACGACTTCTACGAGAAACCGGTCGACACCGATACACTCAAGTTGCTTGTTGATCGCGCTTTCAATATCTCGGAACTCGAACTCCAGAATCGCAAATTGCTGAGCCAGGTCAACGAGTCGCCGCTTGACGGCATTTTGGCTGCATCCGAAGGCATGCTCGCCGTGTGTCGCATGATCGAAAAAGTCGCGCCAACCGATGTTACAGCCTTGTTGCTCGGCGAAAGCGGTACCGGCAAGGAACTACTCGCGCGCGCGTTGCATCGCCTGAGCCCGCGTGCCGAAAACAAATTCATTGCGATCAACTGTGCAGCCATTCCCGAGAACTTGCTCGAGTCCGAATTGTTCGGCCATGAGAAAGGCGCATTCACGGGCGCGCACAAGCAGACGCTGGGCAAGATCGAACTTGCTAGCAGCGGCACGTTATTCCTCGATGAAATCGGCGATATGCCGGTCGCACTGCAAGCCAAGATGCTGCGTTTCCTGCAGGAACGTGTCATTGAACGCGTTGGTGGTCGCGAGGAGATTTCGGTCGATGTTCGCGTTGTGTGCGCGACCAACCAGAATCCCGAAGAATTGATCAAGGAAGGCGCGTTCCGTGAGGATCTCTATTACCGCGTGAGTGAGATCACGATCAACATTCCGCCGTACCGTGATCGTGAAGAAGGCCGCCTGATCCTCGCACGCAACCTGCTGCAGAAATACAGCAAGACGCAGAGCAGGGCGATCAATGGTTTCTCGGATGACGCCGTACAGGCGATCGAGACCTACTTGTGGCCTGGCAACGTCCGCGAACTGGAAAACAAGATTAAGGGTGCGGTCATCATGGCGGACGGCAAGACGGTCACCGCAGCCGACCTTGGAATTGTCGCCGGCGAAGGTGAAGAAGACTCTCTGAATCTGCGAAGTGTCCGGCAACGCGCCGAATCGAAAGCAATTCGTGTTGCGTTGACCAGGAGCTACGGCAATATTTCAAAGGCTGCCGAATTGCTCGGCATAACCCGGCCGACGTTATACGACCTGTTGAACAAGTACGGCATGTCGGCAGACGGGTACTCGAAAAAGGTGGCGCAGGGTGGTGAATAAAAAAGGCCGCCTATCAAGGCGGCCTTAACATTGGCTTGACCCCGGGGGGCAGGGCCAGCCGATTTCCAGTTAGAAGTTGATGCTTGCCGTTGCCGTAACGGTTCGCGGTGGTCCGAAGAAGGACGTCACATTGCCTTCGAGACCCAGGGCCGGGAAGTTGTAACCTGCGACCTTGTACTCTTCGTCGGTGAGATTGCGGCCGTGCACACCGAGCTGCCAGCGGCCGTCGCCACTCGCCCAAACAACACTTAGATCCCAGAGCGTGAATGCCTCCTGGTCAATCAGTGGGACGGGCAGTTCGAACTGGCTCACATCATCGCGATAGGACAGGGAGGTTATGACCGCAATGTCACCCTCCGAGCCGAACATTCCCATCGGCGTCTCGAAGGTCATCGAGCCATGGGCGGTCCACTCCGGCGTGTTCTGGATAACAGCGATATCGGAGATATCGGTGTTGCTGGCGTCGATGAACTCCTTGTACTCCGCATCGAGATAGCCAACGGCCCAGCCGAATGACCAGTGGTCATTGGCCTGGAACCGGCCCTCGAGCTCGATGCCAGGCAGTTCTGCCTTGCCTGCGTTAGTCGTAACGCCGGTAAAGGTATCGTTGATGCCGTCGCCATCAGTATCGATACCAATCGACCCCGGGACCTGCACATCTTCGTAGTCGCCGAAGAAAATGGCCACGCTCGACATCAGGCGACCGCCCAGCGCGTTTGCTTTCCAGCCGGCTTCGTAGGACTTGACCGTCTCAGGATTGAACATCATAAACGCATGGATTTCGTCATCAGTCACCGTTCCATCGCCGTCGAGGTCGGGCGCCCCCGACGTCTGGGCTCGTGGGTCAAAGCTGCCGCCCTTAAAGCCCTGGCTGTAGGAGAAATACAGGTGATGATCGTTACTGGGTTGCCAGCTGATTGATGCACGCGGAGTAAACTCGGTCCATTTTTCGGCGCCATTGAAGTCGGAAGTTGTGGCCAGCACGGTGCCAGTTCCGCCAAAGCGCGGCGAGATTCCGCCAACGAACGTGCGGCGCAGTACTTGTGAACTACGTTCGTCGGACGTGTAACGGCCGCCAATTGACAGCGATACGGCATCGGATACGTCGAACGTGAAATCCGCGAAAACTGCCCAGGCCTTTGTGTCCACGTCGCCAAGTGTGTTGGCATTCAGGCCGGGCAGGCCAATGGCCGGGCCCAGCTGCCCCAGTACAACGTCGAACTCGTTAAATGCATTGGCATCCAGGTAATAGAAACCAATGACATCGTTCCAACGTTCACCTGCGTATTGGAACTGCAATTCGGCAGAGAACTGCTCATTGGTGTAAAGAACCGGCACATCGAGGTCATCGACAGACAGGCTGTCAAAATCGATCGGTGACCAGGTTTCGTCTTCGCGCCATGCCAGGATGTTCTTCATCGTCCAGTCGTCATTGATCGTCCACTCCATGAGTAGCGACGTACCCTTGGCTTCGACTTCCTGTTTCGGCACGTCAAGTCCGGCACGCGTGTCGTAGACGTCATTGAGGATCGGTTCCCCGGATACTGCACCGACCTGCTCCCGGTGACCGGCTTTGGGGTCAGAGCTGTCGTCAGTGAAGTCGCTGGCGATGCGGAAAAAGAGATCCTCGGTCGCATCCCATTCAAGCGTCAGTCGTGCGCCGAGCACATCCTTGTTGTAGTTTTCCCAGCCACTCTGTACCAGGTTGTCGCCGAAGCCGTCACGCGTGAACTTGGCGATCGCGCCGCCGATGCGAAAATTGTCGGTGACAGGTATCGAGCCTTTGTAGACTGCGTCGATCTGGTTGTACGTACCCAGTGACAAGCGGAATTCGTTTTGTGGCTCGTCGGAGAGCGGGCGGGTGACATATTTGATGGCGCCGCCAATCGTGTTGCGTCCATACAATGTGCCTTGCGGGCCGCGAAGTACCTCGATGCGTTCGACATCGTACAAATCGAGGACGGCTGCATGCGGTCGGTTGAAATACACATCATCGACGTACAGGCCAACACCCGACTCGAAGCCGGCGACAGGATCCTGCTGGCCAACGCCGCGGATAAACGCGGAAAGTGTTGTATTGGTGCCGCGTGATACTTCGAGCGTCACGTTCGGGCTGTACTGGCCGACAGCCACGATGTCCGGCGCGCCGATGCGTTCCAGGTCGGCCCCGGACATCACCGATAGTGACATCGGAACATCCTGCAACGATTCCTCGCGGCGTCGCGCAGTAACTGTAATTTCCTCGATATCACTAGCTGAGTTGTCTTGCGCGTGGGTGTTTTGAGGTGCTGCGAATAATGCGAAAGCACCTGCCGAGATGGTGCAAAGCATTGAAAAAATAAGGTTTTTCATGGTTATCCCCCCGAGGGAATTAGTCGGGCCTGGGCCCATTGTTCAACGAACGTTGAAGGGAGATTAGTTCAACGATCGTTGAAAAGCAAATGGCGGGGTCCCGTGGGGGCCGCTCCTATTTGCAGAGGCGCTCGAATCCGGCCGCCAGGAACTTTGGCATGCGCTCACTGATACTCGCCATGTCCGATGAACTCACGATGCCCTCGGACAGATTGTCGATGCGCCCGGTTTCGGCAAAAGTCAGCGTCAGAGCACCCGACAGGAAGTGGTGGCACCAGAACAATTCGGCTTCCTCGCAGTCGGGCAGGGCCTTGCGTAGTGTTTCAATGAACCGCCTTACAAGCGGGTCGAAGTAGCGCGTCATCAGTTCGCCACCCCATTCGGGGGAGTTATTGATCTGCGCAATCAGTTGGAAGTAGTACTTCCACTCATCGTGTTTCTCCGCAAGCAAGTCGAGCAATGGATTCGTGAATGCGGCAATGATCTCCTCGACCGTCGGCGCGTCGTCGGGGTGTCGCTGTTCAACCGCTTCGAGCGCTTTCAATCGAATCTCATTGAGATGCTCGACCCGTCGCAGCATGACCTGGTCAAACAGGTCACGCTTGGATTTGAAGTGGTAGTAGGCGAGCGAGACATCGGCCTCGGCCTTCGACATGATTTGTCGTACCGAAACGCCTTCGAAGCCCTTGAGGGCGAATAGCTCTTCGGCCGCATCGAGAATGCGGTCGCGTGTTTTTTGTTTGTTACCAGCCATGCTAGGTGCACCATATTTGAAATTCAACAGTCGTTCAACTATTATTCAACGATCGTTGAAAACTAGCCGACTAACCTATACCGGCCAGACTATAAGAGATTGGGAGTTTTTTTGATGGCGTGGTTCTCGCCGAAACCGTTATTGATACCGGACATCATGACGCTGAACGCGGCGTCGCTTGCGACCAAGGACGCTGTCATCGACGGTGAGCAGGTCGCAACCTGGGCGGAGTTCGGTGCCGGTACCGCGAAGGTGGCCAATGCTCTGCTCGGTACCGGCCTGGAACATGGCGACCGCGTCGTAGTGTTGATGGGCAACAGCCTTGAGATGGCCGAGGCCATGTTGGGTATTATTCGTGGCGGACTGTGTGCCGTTCCCCTGAATTGTGCAATCACGGATGAAGCCGTCGCGGGCATGATCGCCAATTGTGGAGCGCGCGCCGTTATCGCTTCGGGTGAGCACATTGCACGCGTCGAAGTCTTGCGTCCAATGCTGTCCGATGACGTCAAGCAGCGTCTTATCGGAGTCAGGGTATCCGAAGAGGGATGGCTCGACTATCACGCGCTGCGCGACTCGGCTTCGGCCGATGTGCCCGACATTGCGATTCGCCCCGAAGACGAATGCAACATCATTTACAGCTCGGGTACGACCGGATTGCCGAAAGGCATCGTTCACGACCATTCCTCTCGTGAAGCCTGGGGCTCGGATATGGCCGTGGCGCTGCGTTACCACTCCGGTGCCCGTACGCTCTGCAATCTGGGACTGTTTTCGAATATCAGCTGGGTCGCCATGCTGGCGACATTGTTTGCTGGCGGCACGCTGATTATCCAGCGGCGCTTTGATGTGGAAGGTTGCCTTGAGCTCATCCAGGCACAGAGAGTCACTCACACCGTCATGGTGCCACTGCAATTCCAGAAACTCCTGGAGTCCGAACACCTCGGTGAATACGACCTGTCGAGCCTCGATGCCTACATGTGTTGTGGCTCCCCTCTTGCGGTGGATCTCAAGCGTGACATTGCCGAGCGCCTGCCGGGCGACTTTATCGAGCTTTACGGCCTGACCGAAGGCCTTGTGACAATACTTTCGCCTGAGGACATGCTCAACAAGCTCGGCTCGGTTGGGCGTGCTTGCCCGGGGCAGCATCTCGCCATCATCGACGATGACGGCAACATCCTGCCCGCTGGCGAACCCGGCGAAATTGTCGGCGAATGCCGCTTCCTGATGGCTGGCTACCACGACAATGCGGAAGCCGACGAGGAGGCGACCTGGATGCACCCGTCAGGCAGGAAGTGGCTGCGTACAGGTGACGTCGGCCAACTCGACGAAGACGGATTCCTGTATCTCGTTGATCGCAAGAAAGACATGATTCTGTCGGGTGGACAAAATATCTATCCGGCCGATATCGAGGCGACATTTGTCAAACACGAAAGTGTCAGTGAGGTGGCGGTCATTGGTGTTGCAGACAGGAAATGGGGCGAAACGCCGCTGGCAGTCGTTGTGCCGGTTGCGGGGCAGGATGTCGATGCGGATACACTGACAGCTTGGGCTAACGAGCGACTCGGCAGGCAGCAACGCGTGTCTGCGTCTGTTTTCGTGCGCGAATTGCCGCGCAACCCGAATGGCAAGGTACTGAAACGCGAGCTGCGCAAACAGTTCGACAAAACAGGGTCGTCATAATGGCCACAGATCCGAACGCACACTTTTTTCAAAGCAGTGACGGCCTGAATATCTACTATCGCGACTTCGCGGGGCAAAAAGACGGCACGCCGGTAATCTGCCTGCCCGGATTGACGCGCAACAGCCGTGATTTCGAAGATCTTGCGAACTACCTGTCGAGTCGCCGTCGGGTACTGACAATCGATTTTCGCGGTCGCGGCTTTTCTGATCACGATCCAAACTGGCAGAACTACCACCCCGGTACCTACGTAGAGGATGTCTGGACGCTGCTCGATGTTTTGAATATTGGCAAGGTGATAGTTGTGGGTACATCGCTCGGCGGTTTGTGCGCCATGGCAATGGCCGCGCAAGACGGCGACAGGCTTGCGGGTGTTGTGATGAACGACATCGGACCTGAAATCAATCCGGAAGGCCTTGCTCGTATCCAGGAATACACAGGGCGGTTGCCGCCAGTCGACAGTTGGGAGGAGGCGGCGCGGCAGACAAAGGAAATCTACGGGCATTGGCTGCCGGGCCTGTCGGATGGTGAGTTTCTCATCCTTGCACGACGCGGTTTTCGTGAAAACGATGCAGGCGTGCCGCAGCTGGACATCGACGCGAACATTGGCAGGGCCGTTCGCGAAGTAGGGCCACAAAAAGGCGACCCATGGGCGTTGTTCGGTGCCCTGAGTGATATACCGACCACGCTGCTCTGGGGAGAAATGTCGGACATCCTGACGAAGGACATCGCAGATAAGATGAAGGACCGCAAAGAGGATCTCGAAGTAGTGCCCGTACCGAACCGTGGTCACGTTCCATTGCTGAATGAGCCGGAATGCCTGATGGCAATTGATGCCTTTCTGGAGAAGGTCGAATGATGCGCGTGTCAACTGCAATTCTGGCTGTATTGTTTCTGGTGGCCGCCTGTGGAGAGGAGCCGGCGTCAAATGCGGAAGTGACGACATATAACGTCGACTCCAGTCGCATCAGCGTATCCGGTTTGTCGTCAGGCGCACACATGGCCACTCAATTGCACCTGGCGTACTCCGAAATTTTCAGAGGGGCCGCAATTCTGGCGGGAGGACCTTACTACTGCGCGGAAGGCTCGCTCAACAAAGGCATCGGACCCTGCATCAAGGGCGGCGATGTTGGTCTTCAGGGCCTTATTGATTACGCGCGGAAAATGGACAGTGCAGGCGAGATCGACTCACTGGAAAACCTCAGCGACGATTCTGTCTGGATTTTTCACGGTGCGCTCGACAACGTGGTTGGTGAGGACCTGAGCAAAGCCACTGTGGATTTCTATTCGCAATTCATGCCCGGCAATGCGGTGACGTTGGTATCTGATGTTGATGCAGTGCACGGGTTGCCGACGGTCTCGACGGGCGCGCCGTGTGGGGAGTTTACGTCACCGTTCATCAATGCATGCGACTACGACGCGGCTGGTGAATGGCTGCAAACAATTCATGGCGAACTCAATGGACGCACTGAAGCGCTCGGCGAATTGCAGGTCATTGCTCAGCCCGGCGGTGATGATGCGGATATGCTTGATGAGGCGTTACTGTACGTGCCGACGTCCTGCGCCGCAGGTGAGAGCTGTGGAATTCACGTGGCGATTCACGGCTGTACACAATCTTCGGAATTTGTTGGCGATGCATTTGCCGCCGGCAGCGGTATCAATGAGTGGGCCGAATCAAACAACCTGCTGGTGTTGTATCCACAGGTTGCCAGCAGCAAGATCGCACCATTGAACCCGTATGGATGCTGGGATTGGTGGGGATACACAAGTGAGAACTACGCCACGAAATCCGCGCCGCAAATGACAGTCATCAAAGACATGCTGGATGCGCTGGCCGGGTCAGCGCTTTGACGCTCGCCTGGTCACTGTTCATTCTCTACCTCGTTGGTACGGCCTGGTTGGGCTGGCAGGGATATCGGAAAACTACCGGGTTCGGATCCTTTGCCGTCGGTGATCGCGCGATGAACCCGGTGGTCGTCGGTATCATTCTCGCCGCCAGCGTATCTTCCGCGGCGACGTTCATCATTAACCCTGGTTTTGTCTACGTCGACGGTTTCAGTGCCTATTTCCATTTTGTCGTTGCGGTCGGCATAAGCTTCATCACAATGCTCGCCGTATTGTCTTTTCGATTCCGACGCATCGGCGCTGACAGCAGTGCGCTGACAATGCCGGACTGGATCGGTAAGCGCTACAACTCGCGAGGCTTTGCGTTGTACTTTGCCGTGCTCAACCTGTTGTCGTTCGCGTTCGTTGTTCTGCTGGTCGGTGGTATCTCGATTGTGATGCAGTCACTGCTGGGTATATCGAATGCAGTGGCACTCGCGATCACCCTGATTTTTGTTACCGGGTATGTGTTCATTGGTGGTACCTATGCACATGTCCTGACTAACCTGTTCCAGGGCAGCCTGATGATTGTGGTAGCCCTGGCCGTGCTTGGTTCGTGCCTGTGGGTTGCGTCACAGCAACCTGATGGCGTTATCGCCGGTTTGAAAGCCATTGATCAGAATCTCGTCGCGCCCGTAAATCGTGACGGCCAGTTCTTTAATGATGTGTTTTCGATATATGTTGCCGGATTCATCATCGGGGCAATTATTGTCTGTCAGCCGCACATCCTGACGAAGGCGCTGTACGTCAAGGATGACCGTTCGGTGAAGATATTCCTGCTGGTATTTGCGGCAGTATTCATATTGTTTCAACTGCTCGGCACAGTCGGGTTTTTCGCGCACTTCGTCGTTCCACCTGACGCTCTTGTCGATCCTGCCACGGATACGTTTCGCCAGGACCTGGTTATGACCATGTACCTGAGGACGATTTTTCCGGATGCTGCGTTCACGTTTGTCAGCGTCGTGTTGCTCGCGGCTGCAATGTCGACACTCGACGGGCTGCTGGTGTCAATTTCGACGATAACGGCAAATGACCTCGTACTAAACGCGATGGGCAGGAAGAAACGTGAGCAATTGAGTGACGAACAACAGATGGCTTACGCACTGAGAGTCAGTCACGTTGTGCTGATTGTTATTGCGGTGGCAGCCTTCCTGATTAACCTGCAACCGCCGCGGTTACTGGGAATCTTCGGCCAGACGGGTGTCTACGGGCTGACTGCGGCTTCCGCACTTCCGCTTTTGCTCGGGGTGTTGTTCCGGAAATTGCCGGTCGTACTGGTCTGGGTTGGATCAGCTGCTGCCCTGGTCATTCACTTCCTGTTGTTCTTCCAGGGCGATGCGATGTTTCCGAATGCAACGTTCACGTTCGCCAATCCGGGCGTTACAGCAGCGCTCGCCGCAATCATCACGATTCCAGTGACAGCTGTCGTGGGGAAATTTATCGAGTCTTGAACTGATCCGGGTTCAGGTCGTGGCGTGCTAGCAGCTTGTAGAAGTCGGTGCGGTTGCGTTTCGCAAGTCGCGCAGCCTGGCTGACGTTCCCCATCGTGATCTGCAGGATTTGCGACAGGTAATTGCGCGTAAATTCATCACGTGCATCGGTGAACGACGCAAGCTTGCCCGCGTGCTCACCCAGTGATTGCTGTACCAGTTCGCCGCTGATCACCGGCGAGCGCGATAGCGCCACATTCTGCCGCACGACGTTGTACAACTGGCGAATGTTGCCTGGCCATTCGGCTGTCACCAACATCTCGACAGCTTCGGGTGCGTAGACTTTGCGTTCCTGCCCGGCTTCCCGCGCAATGATCTGCAGGAAGTTTGCGACGAGCAGCGGAATATCCTCGCGGCGATCGCCCAGTGTCGGCAGCTTGATGTTGACGACGTTGAGTCGGTAATAGAGGTCTTCCCGGAATTGACCTTCGCGCAACAGCGCCTGCAGGTCACGGTGCGTCGCTGAGATGACACGCACGTCGACCTGCAGGGCCTCGGTGCTGCCGACCGGTCGAACCTGGTTCTCCTGCAACACGCGCAGCAGTTTGACCTGAAGTCGCATCGGCATGTCGCCGATCTCGTCGAGTAACAGGGTGCCTCCCTCGGCCGCCTGGAACAGTCCCTTGTGCGTGCGGGTGGCGCCCGTAAACGAACCCTTCTCGTGGCCGAACAGTTCGGACTCAAGCAGGTTCTCAGCCATCGCCGAACAGTTGATCGCCGTGAACGGCTTGTTGTGTCTCGGACTTGCGTTGTGAATCGCCCTGGCGAGCAGTTCTTTACCGGTACCGCTTTCACCCGTGATCAGAACACGCGCGTCGGTTGCTGCGACCATCTTCGCCTGCTGCAGAACCTCTTTCATACCCTGGTTGCGTGTGATGATGTCGGATGCCCAGTTCTCCTCGACATCGGCAGAACCGGAGACACGCAGCGCTTTTTCGACAGTGATCATCAGTTCGTCTTTGTCGATCGGTTTCGTCAGGAATCCGAATGCGCCGCTTTGCGTTGCGACAACAGCGTCCGGGATTGTGCCGTGCGCCGTAATAATGACAACGCGTAGCCCCGGAGAGCGGGTCTGTAGTTCTTTCAACAGCCCAATGCCATCCATCTTGTCCATGCGCAGGTCGGTAATGACGAGGTCGGGCGTGAAGCGGTTTAGTGTCGCGAGTGCCTTGTGAGCGCTCTCGACGGCCTCAACGTCGTAACCCTCGGCGCGTAGCCTGATACTCAGCAGGCGCAGCAAACCCGGATCGTCGTCGACGAGCAGGATTTTGCCTTTGGAGTGGGCGGAGCGAGTAGCCATCAGGGTAGGTTAGAGTGATTTAGTTAAGTCGGCAAGGCTACTCTTGCTCTCTTATCGAGCGCTCGATCGACGTAATTGCCTCGAGTTTTTGCTCGGCCTCTTGAAGCTCACGCCGCAAGCGTCGATTCTCGGCTTCAACGCTGGCAAGTCTTTGATTCGTTACGTTTTCCTGATTCTGGGCGGCGCGTGATGTGGCGCTGCGCAGGCGCTGGACTTCGGCCTGGGCAACGACGATTTGCTCGGTGGTCTTGAGATGGATCGTCGCCAGCGCGATCTCTGCCTGAGTCAACAGCTCGGTTCTCGCGAGAACCTCGCGCAACATTGACGCGGCAAGATCAGGATCGAACTCAGAGTGACCCGGTGTGGCGAGTACGAGTGCAAAACGCAGATTCGTTTGTGAATCCGGTGTCAGTTGGGACCCGGATTGCGCATCGGCGAATATCTCGGCCTGGGTCGCGGGATCGCCAGCGGCGAGCCGCTGCAACTCCACAAGGTATTGTTCTGCCTCGGGCGCACCGAGGATGCCGACATCGCTATCAGGTGATTCAGACCTGGATGAACCGGTCAGGAATTCCCTGGTCTGCGCGCAACCAGCAAGCAGCACGACAGTCAGCGCTGTCGCCGCGATGTGCCGTGCTGTCAGACCACTGTTATGCATTGGCTGCCATCTTGTGTTGCGAAACGGAGCGTTTCTGCGGGATATTCACCCGGAAATGCGCCCCCGAAAATTCGTTCGAATCGATCAGTTCAACCGAGCCCTCATGTGCTTGTATGCACTCGAGGACCACCGATAATCCGATGCCTGTGCCCGCGACCTGGCCACCTTGTTCTGTGCGCCCCTGGAAAAAAGCTTCGAATATTCTCGGGCTTTCTTCTTCGGGAATACCGGGTCCCGTGTCGCCGAACTCCAGTACGAAGCTCGAGCGTGTTTCATGTGCGCGAATCGTGATGTAGCCGCCTCTCGGCGTGAACTTGATCGCATTCGACAGCAGATTATCCAGCACTGTGCGAATTTTATCGCGATCCGCGTTCACAATTACGTCCTCGACTTCGAGTTTTAGCTGAATGTGCGCAGCCTTCAACGCGAGTCGCTGCGCCTTTGCAACCGAGATTACCTGTGTACGTATGGGGAAGTCAGAGAGTGTCAGAACCTCGGTCTTCGTTTGCCAGGCGCTGAAGCTAAGCAGGTTCTCGATGAGCTGCTGCAACTTGAGCCCGTTCACGCGCAGGATGTCGGTGACTTCACGTTGCGGCTTGTCGAGTTCTCCGACTGTGCCATCAAGCAGCAATTCCGTGCCCTCGCGAATGTTCGCAAGTGGTGTCTTGAGTTCGTGAGACATGTGGCGCAAAAACTTGTTCTTTTCCTGCGCCAGCTCGAGCAGTCGCAGGCGCAGCCATTCAAGCTGCCGGCCGAGTCGCTCGAGATCAGTCGGTCCTATTACCTCGATGGGTTTAGAGAAACCGCTTCGACCGAGTTGGTGGATCGCGCCATCGAGTTGCCGAATAGGTCTTGCGACGAGCAGGATAAAAAACAATACAAGTATCAGCGTGCCGGGCACGAGTGCTGCGACCTGCCAGGCCGATACGCGCTGTGCACGCCGCGTGCTTTCCTGCAGGCTCCGCAATTCTGTGTCGACGAACAATGTTGTCGTTTCCGTAAATTCAATGACACGATGTCGCAGCAGTACGAAATCGGCGATCGCTTGCGCCTGGTCGTCGTCGCTCAGGTTGGGTTGCTCGAGCGTTTGCACAATACGCTGTGCGCCGGCCCCGATCGATACGGCTAATTCCGTCGCATTGGCCTGCTCTGCGAGCAGGTTCATCTCAATCAGGTGTGCCTCGATAGTCGCCAGATCCTGGTACAACAACTGCAACGAGTTCGGGTTGCCGAGCACCTGGTATTGTCTTGCAACACGCTCCAGTGAGCCGACATGCTCTACCAGCAGGCGATTGTTTTGAGCCGCCGAGACACCGGTGAAGACCAATTGCTCACTTTGTGCAGCGAGCCGATCGAGGTTGACGAGTGCCCAGATGACCGCAATCAGCAGCGGCAGACCAACGAGCCCAAATCCTACGAGAATCAGGCCGTTAAGCGATCTTGGGCGATAGAATTTCATGCTTGCAGTGTAGCACCGGCCACGTTCAAATTACGCCGCCCAGTACGCTCCCGGATCCTGGTTCGCGATCTTGCGTTCCCATTCGAGGCTCGTGCGAACAATCGTATCAAGATCGTCAAATTTGGGTTTCCAGCCAAGGACACTCTGGATCTTTTTGGCGACTGCGATCAGTTCGGGAGGGTCGCCGTCCCGACGTGGCTCCTCAGTGATATTCAGTGCTGCACCATTTGCTTTCTCAACGGCAGCGAGGACTTCGCGGACGCTGTAACCGTGGCCGTAGCCGCAGTTCAGAGTCGTCGGCTTGCCACCAGCGCGCAGGTACTCAAGCGAATCGAGATGCGCGCAGGCCAGGTCTTCAACATGAATGTAGTCCCGTAGACCGGTGCCGTCGGGTGTCGGGAAATCGGTGCCGAAAATACTGACGCCTGGGCGGATTCCGACTGCCGCTTCGCAGGCAACTTTAACAAGCAGCGTTGCTTTCGGGGTTGACTGGCCGATGCTGCCGCCTGGCTCACACCCGGCAACATTGAAGTAACGCAGTGTGACGTAGCTCGGGCCACCGGCAATTGCCAGGTCGCGCAGCATCCACTCAGTCATGAGCTTTGAGCTGCCATAGGGGTTAATCGGCCGTGTCGCAGTTGCTTCTGAGGCTGCGCCCTCGGGCGGAATACCGTAGACCGCCGCCGTCGACGAGAACACGATATGTTTGACGCCGTGGGCATGTGAACGCTCGAGCAGCGTGCGGCTGCTGGCCGTATTGTTGCCGTAGTACTTGAGCGGATCCGATACCGATTCGGGCACAATCGTATGTGCCGCAAAGTGCATGACCGTGTCGATGTCATGATTGTCGAAAATTCGGTCGAGCAGGGCGGAGTCGCCAGTATCGCCAATTACGAGCTCACCGGAGGTTACGGCCGCCTCGAATCCGGTCGACAGGTTGTCGAGGGTAATCACATTTTCGCCATTGGCGCTAAGCTGGCGGACGACGTGGCTGCCGATATAGCCGGCACCACCTGTGACGAGAATCTTTCCATTATCCATTGATCACCCGGAAATCCCTGAAAATTACCCAAAAGCGCTGGAACTGTGACGGCAGCGCTCGTTCAAAAGACAAAGTTTATCAATACTTAGGGGTCGAATTCGGACCTACTTCGCACAATATTATGTGAGAATCGTGCATCGCGTGAGGGCAATTAGAGATTATTTTTTGATCGCACCTGGAACAGGCCGGGCGGCTTTGCTGACCTGCGTTTCGCTGTTGACGGCTGCCTGTGGCGGTGGTGATGGCGGTGGCTGGGTTAGCGGCAATGGCGGCGGAACGAAAACCGTAGCGGTATCCGGGATGGTCAGCTACGAATTCGTGCCGACCAATGCCAGCTGCAGAGGGTTGAATTTCAATGCCGTCGAAGTGCGGCCGATTCGCGGCGCAACGGTACAACTCCTCGATGCCGCTTCAGGTACGGAAATCGCAAGAACGACCTCGAGCGAAGTCGGTACCTATTCGATACCTGGCATCCCCCGCAACATCATGGTTCAGCTGCGCGTGCGTGCCGAACTCAAAGACTCAGGCGTCCCAGGCTGGGATGTGGAAGTACGCGACAATTTTATCGTGGGGGCAAGTGATAACGACATGCCGGCGCCACCATCATTATCGACTCGCGCACTGTATACCTTGAACAGCGCGAGCTTCGATACCGGGACCAGTGACGTCCTGCGCGATCTGACCGCGACGACCGGCTGGGACGGCGCGAGTTACTCGGGGCCGCGCGCGGCGGCGCCGTTTGCACTTCTCGATACGGCATACACGTCGATGCAATTTGTCCGCGGCTTCGATGCGAGTGCCAATTTTGCGCCGCTGGACATGTTCTGGAGTGTTAACAACACACCAGGAAGTGGGCAATTCGACATCACCACCGGTGAGATCGGAACGTCCGGCTATCTGCAGCGAAATGATGCACTGCTTGTTCTTGGCGATGCGGCGATCGATACCGATGAATTTGACGGCCACGTCGTAGCCCACGAGTGGGGTCACTATTTTGAGGATGTACTTGCGCGTTCGAACTCCGAAGGTGGGGCGCACTTCCTGGGTGAGAGCATGGATGCCTCGATCGCGTTTAGCGAGGGATTTGCCGAGGCACTGGCATCCATGATCCAGAATGACCCGATCAACTGCGATACCTTCGTTCCCGGCACGCCCGGTGGTGGTGGGTTTACGGTCGAGGGCAACAGTTTCGGGCAGCGCGGGTGGTTCAACGAGGTTTCGGTAGCGACGCTGATCTGGGATCTTTGGGACACGGCGGACGATGGAGTCGACAATGGCTCGCTCGGATTCAGGCCGATTTATGATGCGATGATCGGGCCACATGCGATGAGTGATGCATTCGCGACCCTGTTCTCGTTTGCGACGGAACTGCGAGCTTCGCTGAACGTCCAGGATGCCGCGTTGCTCGACACGCTGCTCAATCGCGAGGAGGTCATCACAGGCGCAGATCTCGACATATGGGGCACCAATGAAACGAACGACGCGGGCGTGGTGCAGGACGTCTTGCCGCTGCATGTGCCCTATACGGCAGACGGTTCCGTGATCAACGTGTGCGTGAACAATCAACTTGATGGATTTGCGCGCCATGGCAACAACATCGGCGAGGATCGCTACTTGCGCATCACCGTGCCGGTAGACGATGAGTATGATGTCAGCGTCGTGACAACGACGCCCACGCCACCTTCTGCAGATCCCGATGATCGCGATTACAGCGACCCCGATGTCATTATTTATCACGGCTCGGCTCCTGAGGAAATCGCACGGCAAGAGACCGATGACGTAGAGAACATGGAACCCACGTTCCGCACGCCCGTATTGCTCGCGAGCGAGACGTATCTGGCCGCCGTCGAGGAATGGCGCTTCCACGACGCCATCGCATCGACGACATTTCCGCAACGAATCTGTTTCGACGTATCATTAACGCCGACGCCTTAGGCCGGCAGCAGGTGACTACATGAACCGAACGACACTCTTACTCCTGGCGCTAGCTATGCTGGCGGCTTGCGGCAGTGGCACTGATACAGAGGCCACACAAGCAGCTGCGAACGACAACAAGACAAGCAGTGCGAATGCGATGACCGCCAAACCGCAGGGGCCGGTCTCGATCGACTACCGGATTATTGGCACGCCGATCCTCGGTCAGCCGCTCGCAATCGACCTTGAGGTGACATCAACGATCGGACCACAGACCGTTACGCTGAGTTACCGAGTCAACGACTCGACGGCAATGGAGCTCATGGAGTCACAGCCCGCACAGATAACAATCGCGGCCAGCAATGACGAAGGACCGAGTCTGCAGCAGGTCCGGTTGGTGCCGCTGCGTGAAGGCCGCTTGTTTCTGAACGTGTCGGCGAGCGTCGAGATCGACGGCGGGACGGTATCGACGGCATTGGCTGTACCCATCGAGGTCGGTACTGCAGTCCGGCAGATAGAAGAGAACGGCGTCATCACGACCGACGAAAACGGCGATCCGATCCACTCGCTACCCGCTTCCGAAAACTGAGATTGTCATACGAGATCCAAGGCCGGCATATTCGTTGCCGGTATGGCTCGCTGCGCCGTGTCGTGTGACCAGGTCCAAGTGCGCGGAATTTGCTACGTCGCAATTTGTTATGTTCAGTCGTGGATCGGGTTGGTTCGATTATCTCGATACGTATGAGGTTTTTGTCATAACTCATTGATCATTAACGGGAATTATTTCCCAAAAAGAATCTCAAAATTTGCTTTGCATCACAGACCACGATCCGAACTCTCCTTAAAGTATGACGCTATTACCAGCACTTCGACGGGAGTCGCTGGCCGCACAGTGCAAACATATTCACGGAATGAGTTGATCGGTCGATGCACAAGGAGCTTCGCGACAGAATCAAGAGGGCGACGGAGGAGTCGGGGATTGAAAAGCCTGACTTCCTGGAGTTGTTGCACCTGATTGATCAGCATTACGACAAGATGGAAGCGACGATCACCCAGTCGCTGACCAATACCACTCCCATTGAAGCCATTTTCGACAGCGTGACCGAAGCGCTCCTGTCAGTCAGTGAAAGCGGCATCATCTGCAACTGCAACAGAGTCTGCTCGCATTACTTTGGCCTGACTCGCGACCAGCTTATCGGGTCCAAAATCGAGCATGTGCTTCCAGCCGTAAAAAACCGGGCCGTCGAAAAGTTCCTTGAACCGTTCATGTCGAACCTCGATGACTCACAGGTCGATGTCGCGGGCGGCCGTGTTGACGCGCTGCGGGCGAACGGTGACAAATTTGTCGCAGAGATCAGCGCCAGCCGTCTGAAGGCCGGCGATGGGCACATCTTCGTCATCAGCTTGCGCGATGTGACGGGCCGCCAGGCAGCGGAGAGTGCGCTAAAGCATAACGAGGAGCGCTTCCGTGCGCTGATTGAGAACGCGCCCGAGGCCATCGTCGTCTTCGATCCTGAGGCAGGCTTCTTCGTTGACGCCAACGAGCAGGCCTGCGAGTTGTTCAACCTGTCACGCAAACGCTTGCTATCGGTCGGACCGGAACAGGTCAGCCCGGAGACACAACCCGATGGCACGCCGTCCTTCGGTATCGCACGCGGTTATATCGAAAGGGCGCTGAATGGTGAGCACCTGACATTTGAGTGGACACACCTGAACTCGACAGGCGACGAAATCCCGTGCGAGGTTCGCATGAGCCGCCTGCCTGCCGGCGACAAGCACATAATACGAGCGTCGATTACGAATATTGCTGAACGCAAGCGCAGTGAGATGCTCGCGTTTTCTCAGAACAAAATTCTCGAGATGATCGCAGCCAGTGTGCCGCACGATCGCACGCTGCGCGCGATTTGCCGCAGTGTTGAAAAGATCAATGACAATTTCCGCGCTGCGATCATGCAACTTGGATCACGGGGACGGACACTGAGCGTGTCCCAGGCACCGAGTCTTCCGGAACCCTTCAAACTGCTGCTCAATTTCGTCGATGTGGGCGAAGACAGTATCGCGTGTGGCGCAGCAGCGCACCATGGCGAAGATCGGTTCACATCGGATATCACGAAGGATGCGGCGTGGGCGTCTCACAAGAACCAGGCCGTGCAGCACGACGTACTGTCGGCCTGGTCATTCCTGGTTCATGGTGCAAAAGGTCGCGTTCTCGGTACGATGGATGTGTATGTGAACGAGGCTCGTGCGCCGACGACAGATGAACTCGACAAACTCGGTCGCCTCGCTCGGCTCGCCGGCATCGCAATCAAACGTCAGATTGATGAAGACAAACTGCGTAGCTCCGAAATGCGCTATCGCGGGCTGTTCGAGAATGTTGTGGATGGCGTCTATATTTCATCGCGCAAGGGCGACCTGATCGCTGCCAACCCGGCACTTGTCGAAATGCTCGGTTATGAAAGCGCCGAAGAGCTGAAAGGCGCAGGCCGGACACCGATGCTGTACGTGAACCCGATTGATCGCGAACGTGTGTTTGCGCGCCTTGAGGCCGAGGGTATCGTCAAAAATTTCGAGTACCGCCTGAGACGTAAGGACGGGCGTGAGATCGTTGTTCTTGAGAATTCCCGTGCGGTTCATGATGACGACGGAAACATTGTCGCGCACGAGGGCACCATCACCGACATCACCGAGCGCAAGCGCGCTGAAACACGCGTTTTTGAAGAGAAAGAGCGTGCCCAGATCACGCTGCAGTCGATCGGAGACGGTGTTATTACAACCGATGCCGACGGCAATATTGATTACATCAATCCGGTCGCGCAGGATCTCACAGGCTGGGACATGCGCGGTGCTCGCACCAAGCCGATTACCGAAATCATGACGATAATCAACGCACACACACGCGCAACTGTTGATAACCCGGTCATGCGATGCCTGAAAGACGGTCGCGTCATCACACTCGAAGAGAACTCGATCCTTATCTCGAAAGGCAGCGACGAAGTGCCCATTCAGGATTCGGCAGCGCCGATTCGTGACCGCATCGGCAATGTTATTGGCTCAGTCATGGTGTTCCACGACGTGAGCAAGGAAACACGCCTGTTCCGCCAGCTGAGTTACCAGGCGTCGCATGACGCGCTGACGGACCTGATCAACCGGCGCGAGTTCGAAAATCGACTGACAGTCTCGCTCGACGGGATTCATGGCAATCCTGAAGATACGCACGCATTGCTGTACCTCGATCTCGATCAGTTCAAAGTGGTTAACGACACATTTGGTCATACGGCCGGCGACGCACTGTTGCGGCAGCTGTCAGAACTGGTGCAGACAAACATTCGCTCAACCGATCTGCTCGCAAGGCTTGGCGGCGACGAGTTCGCCATCCTGCTCGAACGGTGCAGTGAGGAGCGGGCCCTGGAAATCGCCGAGAAGATCCGCGATGCCGTCGAGGGCTATCGCTTCGAGTGGCAGGATTCGTTTACGACCATTCGATGCTCGATCGGTGTTGTCCTGATTACGAGTGAGAACGCGGACGTTGCAGGGCTCATGAGTTCCGCAGACGTCGCCTGCTATTCCGCAAAAGACATGGGTCGCAACCAGGTTCATATGTACAAAGACAGTGATGCCTCGATGCGCCATGAAGAGATGAAGTGGGTATCCCGGATCAGTAGCGCGGTGGAAGAGGACCGGCTTGAACTGTTTTTCCAACCCATCATCGGTATTGGCAAAGACAACGGCAACGCGCGTGGCCACTACGAACTATTGCTGCGCATGCGCGACGAGAACGGTGAGCTCGTCAGCCCGGACCAATTCATTCCCGCGGCAGAGCGCTACAATCTGATGTCTACGCTAGACCGTTGGGTCATTCGAACGGCTTTGTCGGACCTCGCTGACCGCGATACAGATGGTGAAGCACGCTATACAATCGCTATTAACCTCTCTGGAACGTCGCTCAGTGAAGATCGCTTTCTAGCGGATGTCATCAAGGAACTCGAGAAGCAGAAGTTGCCTACGGGTGCCGTATGTTTCGAGATCACTGAGACAGCAGCAATCTCAAACCTGTCACGGGTCGTGCATTTCATGCAGACGCTGAAGAAACTCGGCTGCAAGTTCTCGCTCGATGATTTCGGTAGTGGCCTGTCGTCATTTACGTACTTGAAGAACCTGCCGGTCGACTATCTCAAGATCGACGGTCAGTTTATACGCAATGTTGTCGATGACTCAGTTGATGAGAGCATGGTAAAGGCGATCTGGGAGGTCGGGCACGCGATGGGTATCCAGACGATCGCAGAACGTGTCGAGACCAAACAGGTTCTCGAAAAGCTCGGATCACTCGGAATCGAGTTTGCGCAAGGCTATTACATCGCCCGACCGACATCTGTTGCGTCCTTCGAGCCCTGGGGCAGCAACCGCTTTTCGGAGTTGTCGGCCTAGTTGCAAAAGCGGTCGGAGATTGCTTCGCTGCGCTCGCGATGACAGAATCGGTCATCATGTCCGACGGCCAGAACAACACTGATCCATCTTTGCTGACCTCCAGCGAGCCGTCGCCGTTCTATGTTGTCAATCCACTAGCCGAAGCACCTGTATTGCTGGTCTGTGACCATGCGAGCTGTCGATTCCCGCAGGCGTTGGGCGACATGGGTCTCGATCCTTTTGCACGTCGTTGTCACCTGGCCATCGATATCGGTGCCGGCAAGCTGACCGAGAAGATTGCCAGGAGCCTGGGTTTTACGGCGGTCATTGCGCAGTATTCTCGCCTCGTCATCGACTGCAACCGGCAGCTCATGGATCCGGGTGCCTTTCTCCAATACGGCGACGGAATTCTCGTACCGGGCAATCGGAATTTGACCCAGGCCGACAAGGACGCACGAGCGGATGCGATCTACTGGCCCTATCACAACGCCATCGAGGATCAGTTAACGCGTCTGCGTGCTGTCGGTCCGGCCCCGGCATTCATATCGATCCACAGCTTCACACCGGTGTTGAACGGTGTCTCCAGGGACGTGCAAATGGGCGTGTTGTGGGATAAGGATTCGCGACTTTCAGATATTTTCATCGAAGAATTCCGTGCTGCGGGATTCCTTACCGGCGACAACGAACCGTATTCTGGTCAGGCGCCGCAGGATTTCACAATAGACCATCACGCTGAAGAAATTGGTCTGCCTCACGTCGGTATTGAGCTGCGGCAAGACCTTATTGACGATATCGCCGGAGTGGAAGAGATTTCACCAATAATGCATAGAATCATCGAATCGATTCCGGAGAGAATCGGGCTAGTGCAGGACAAGATTCCGGCGTAGCGAATAACAGGCGGCCTGCCAAAGGGGACGTACGTGAAGAACGACGTTGGACCGCAACTAACAATCGGAGTCGAGGAAGAGTACTTACTCGTCGACAAGGTCACGCGCGCACTTGTCGTCGATCCACCTGATGACCTTATGGATGAGTGCGAAAGGCGCCTCGGCATCCAGGTGTCGACCGAACTGCTGCGCTCCCAGGTCGAGATCGGTACCAAGGTCTGCAAGAACGTTGCGGATGTTCGTGATGAGCTTGTGCATTTGCGTGGCAACATCAAGGAGGTCGCGAACCGGTACGGCCTCGAACCGATTGCGTCGTCCACCCACCCGTTCAGCCACTGGCAGGACCAGAAACATACGCGCAAGGAACGCTATGACCAACTGACGGTCGAGATGCAGGGTGCCGCCCGGCGCCTCTTGATCTGCGGTATGCACGTGCACGTCGGCATCGAAGACGACGAGCTGCGCATCGACCTGATGAACCAGATGTCGTATTTCCTGCCGCACCTTCTGGCGCTGTCCTGTTCATCACCGTTCTGGGAAGGCCGTGACACCGGGCTCAAGAGCTATCGCCTCACCGTGTTTGATGCATTGCCCCGTACCGGGCTGCCCGAACGTTTTGCCAGTTATGCGGAATACGAACGGCATGTTCGCGTGCTCATGGATGCGGGACTCATCGAGGACTCGACGCGCATCTGGTGGGATCTGCGTCCGAGCGCGAAATTCCCAACGCTCGAAACGCGGATCATGGATGTGTGTACACGCATCGACGACGGCGTGTCCCTAGCAGCGCTGCTGGTGTGTATATATCGCATGTTGTATCGACTCAGAACCCACAACCAGCGCTGGCGCATTTATACGCCTATGTTGATACGTGAGAACCGCTGGCGTGCCATGCGGTACAGCTTTGATGAGGGGCTTCTTGACCTTGCCAAAGGTACGGTTGTGCCGTTCGAGGAGTTGCTCGATGAAATGCTGAGCCTCGTCGCCGAAGATGCCGAGGCACTCGGTTGCACGGACGAAATCAACAATCTTCGCCATATCATGCAGCGTGGCACCAGCGCCCACCGGCAGCTCAAGAAATACGAGCTCGAGCGGGCAGGTGGCGCCAGCAATGAGGAGGCCCTGAAGGCTGTTGTCGACGAGCTGATCAAAGACACCGCAGAAGGCCTGTAGGCCACTCTACAAGCGGGCTTCAGGAATGCGGCACAGGTCGCATTATGTTGTCCGGAAGCCGGATAGCATTCCCGTATGAGACGGTATGTTGACAATACTGCGTCCGGGGCCAGCTTGTGATCGAATGGCTCGATTTCGCGCTGCGCCCGACCTTCGCCATCGCGTCCGTCGTGTACATCTTGCTCGCCGTGCATGTGGCGCGCTCGTCGCCGCAGCATGCCAACAGCGTTATTGCATTTCTCCTGGTCCTGGTCGGTGCGCTTGTTGCAGGGGCGTGCTTTTCCTACGGCACCCAGGACCCGAACATCTACGGCATCGGCCGTGTCCTCGTGTTCTTTGCCTCGGGGTTCTTGCCCGTGGCGTTCTATATCGTGTATCGGGAATACACGGACGGGCCGCCGCACCCACTTGTCATTGCGATGCTGTCCGTCATACCAATTGCGACAACGCTGCTTGCGCTGACGAATTCAATGCACGGTATGGTATGGACAGCGACGGTGACAGACACCGGCCTCTATTTTACCGATGTCAGCGAGCACTCCTGGTTTAATCGTGTGCAGGCGCCATTCATGTATGGCCTGTTCATCTATTCTGCGATTGCCCTGGCCGGCCGACTGCCGACAATCGCCCCGGCGCATCGCAAGACAGTCCTTCTGTTGCTGGGCTGTGCAATTCTGCCGTTCGGCGTAAGCATCGGCAATATTTACCTCGACATGGGCCCGAAGGACTTTCCGTTCTCGGCGCTCTCATTTGTTGCAATGCTGCCACTATTCGCCTATGCGGCCATATCGATGCGATTCTATGAATTTAGTCCGATCGCATACCAGACGCTTTTTGATCATGTACGTGACCCGATATTCGTACTCGATAAGGAAGAACGCATAGTCTGTGTGAACAAGAGTGCGCAGGAGTTGCTCCGCGGCAGTGAACGTGAGCTTATCGGTCGCAAGCTGTGGGACGATTTCCCCGAGGCCCGCGACATTGTCCGGCAAGCCAGTGAACTGGACCTGACGCAAACGCTCAAGTTGCATAAGGATCATATCTACGAGCTGAGTGTTGGTCCGCTGAAAGGGCCGAAAGGCCAGCACCTTGGTATGGTCGTCGTGTGCCGCAATGTGACCGAGCGCCGCCATGCTCAAAGCCAACTCGCAGACAGTGAGCATCTCATTCGCACGTTGATCGAGACGTCATCAAATGGAATCCTGCGCTTCGCCCGGGATCGCAACGACAAGAGCGTTCGCTTCCGCTGCGTCTTTGCCAATCGTGCTGGGGAAACCTACCTGGGCTGCGGCACCGGCACACTCGTCGGCATGCCGCTCGATAAGCTGACGCAGCTCAACCCCGAGCGACTGATCGGGCACTTTGCGGGTGAGGGCGCCAGTCGCGCCGCACTGAGTTTCGAAACGTCTGCCGAGTTGGCGGACGGCGAATGCTGGTTGCGCATAGTCGGCGAACCGGTCGGGGATGATTTCTCGGTCACGCTGATCGATATCACGCAACGCAAACGAAATGAAGACAAGATGCTCGCCGATGCATTGCGTGATCCGCTGACCAGCGTACTCAATCGACGCGGGTTTGAGAAAGAAGGCAATGCGCTGGTCGGGGCCCACGATGACGGTGCGGTGCTGTACCTGGATCTGAACCACTTCAAGACCATCAACGACCGCTTTGGGCATCAGGCTGGAGATGCCCTGTTAAAAGCATTTGGACATCGCCTTGAGTTTTGTCTGCGCCCAGAAGATATTCTGGGCCGGCTGGGTGGCGACGAATTCGCGATCGTTCTGCCAGGTGTCAGTGTTGACGATGCCACGCATGTGGCAGATCGTCTTGTGCAGACCGCGTCCGAAGCCTACATCATCCAGGGGCAGGAGATTAAATGCACGGCCAGCGTCGGTATTGCCCTGATGCCCGAGCATGGCGAAGAACTGTGGCACCTGATCAGCGTCGCCGACCAGGCGATGTATGACGCAAAGGCACAGGCGTCCGACGATGCAGCCAATGACGGCTCGGCGTTTATGGGCCGCGCAAGCAAAAGCAACCAGTAGCAATGATTCCCATTTTTCGTTCCATGCAGGCGTTGTAATTGATCCATATATCGACTATTCTCGATATATGGATATTAACTCAGCCGTCAACGCGCTCGAAGCACTGGCCCATGAAACCCGGCTCAGCGTATTCCGTCTGTTGGTGCAGGCGGGACCCACCGGACTGACAGCCGGTTCGATAGCCGATCGTTTGGACGCGCGTCAGAACACAATGTCGAGTCATCTTGCAAAATTGCATCGCGCGGGCATCGTTACGAGTGAACGCGATGGCCGCCACATTATCTACCGTGCTGACTTCGACGCAGTCAGCTGCTTGATTGTCTACCTGATGGAAGACTGTTGCGGCGGCAACGCAGAAGTGTGCGAGCCCGTCGCGGCATCGATTAATTGTTGAAGACAGCCGGTATGAATCTATTTGAGCGCTACCTGACACTTTGGGTTGGTATTTGTATCGTCGTCGGCATAGGCCTTGGGCAGGTTTTTCCAGGCGTGTTCCAGTACGTCGGCCGAATTGAAGTGGCCCACATCAATTTGCCGGTTGCCGTGCTGGTGTGGCTGATGATCATTCCGATGCTCATCAAAATCGACTTGCGGCAACTCAAAGGCGTACGGGAACACTGGCGCGGTGTTGGCGTAACGCTGTTCGTCAACTGGGGAGTGAAGCCGTTTTCGATGGCGTTGCTCGCCTGGTTCTTCATCGGCTTCGCGTTTCGAGAATACCTGCCCGCGGAACAGATCGACTCCTACATCGCCGGCCTGGTGATACTCGCTGCTGCGCCATGCACAGCAATGGTGTTTGTCTGGAGTCACCTGATGCGGGGCGAACCGCACTTCACGCTATCGCAGGTTGCGTTAAACGACGTAATCATGGTGTTCGCGTTCGCGCCGGTTGTGGCCCTGTTGCTTGGCTTGTCCGAAATACAGGTTCCCTGGGACACGCTGTTCTTGTCGGTCCTGTTGTATATCGTTGTGCCACTGATCATCGCGAGTCTGTGGCGTCGCCATTTGCTGGCCGGGGAAAATGGCGAGGCGCGACTGCAGCGCGTGATCGCGCGTCTCGGGCCAATCTCGTTGCTCGCACTGCTGGCCACACTGGTTCTGTTGTTCGGTTTTCAGGGCAAGCAGATTATTGCTGCACCACTGATTATCGCATTACTCGCCGTGCCGATCCTCATCCAGGTTTTCTTCAATTCGGGGATTGCCTACTTGTTGAACAGGCAGGTTCGATCACCGCATTGCGTTGCCGGTCCGTCGGCACTGATAGGCGCCAGCAATTTCTTCGAGCTGGCGGTTGCCACAGCCATTGCGCTGTTCGGGTTTGAGTCTGGCGCCGCCCTGGCAACAGTGGTCGGCGTATTGATTGAGGTTCCCGTGATGCTGATCGCCGTGCGGGTCGTCAACAACTCTCGCGACTGGTACGAACGTCGCGAAGGAATCAGTGCCGATATCTAGGGAGGCGGGATAATCGCGAAATCGACGACGGTTGGATCAACATTCTCGAACATGATTGTCTCAACAACGTCACCGAGATCCAGATCAAGCGTAATCGGGCCCGCGAGTAATATGTCTTCACCGATGTCGGTTATATAGACGTCGTAGATACCCGGAGCAATTGGAATCTGCACTGGCGCAAAACCGAGAGGAAGGCCGGGCAAGATCGGAAACGCATCTTCGAGCAGTTCGCCATCCGGCACGATATAGACATCCACACCGGGCCGGCCACCGGCCGTGTTCATGAAACTCAGGCGTGCTCTCGTTTGAATGGAGCGCCGGTTGGCGAGGTTCGTGACCCTGATATCGGTCCCATCCGCATCAGTGAGAACAATAAAGTCTGTGCGGGTTCCCGCTAACACGGTTTCGTCAACATCGACCAGCGTCGTGCCCGGATTGCCCGGTGGCGTGTAGGTGACGGGTAATACGCCTCCCGTGACGTCAATAAACGGCGTGATGTCCTTGAATGCATGATCAGTCACGACAGGGACGGTCAACGGATCGTCGATGTAAATATCGGCGTTGCCGAAATTCATCCCACCGTGGATAAAACGCATTTGCGGAGGAAAGCGCGAGTCGACCAGTGCACCGGTTGCGCCGCCACTGATGCTAAACAGGCGCACCGAAATGGGTGTCAGGTCGTTTGCGTCACCGTCGAAGACCGTCATCATGAACTGTGATTGCGCCGCGATCGTAACCGGATTAGACACAAACAGAATGGTCGTATTATCGCCAGCCGGTGTGATCGTCATGACGTACTCGCCTGCTTCCACATCGACCGGCGCGGCAATTTCACCAAAAGCCAACGTCGCGATCTGCGATCCGAGTGCTGGTGGTATCACGGCGTCGGCGAAATAGATATCAACGCTGCCAAGCGTCTCTGCCGCGTGTGCCATACGTGCCTCGAAGGCCGTTTCAGTTGCGGTCCACTCACGCTGATCGGCTTCCCAGATCGTGATGTCCGGGGCGCCAAGTGCACCGGAGATGAAGAATGTGTAGTCCTTGTCGGCTTCGACATTGAGGAACTGGCTGGCTACTCGCGTCGTCGTGCCATCACCGGCGAGCAAGGTCTGGAAATTGAATGTGTACTCGAGGTCATCATAAATCGCGGTAGCCGTGACCGATTTGGATGCGGCGCTGCCAATCACCCGTTCTTCGATCAGGAACGCCACTTCGGGCGATGCTGGAATCGCGTTGAGTGCCCGAACGGTACCCTCGCCCGTGGCTTTCGGTAATTTCGATTCCTTGGCGCATGCGCCAAGGATGACGGCAGCCACACAGACGGCCAGTATTGCGTAACGCTTCATGCTCAGATCCATTGCCTATTCTTAGTTTCTTGCTTCATAACCGTAAATCGACTTGACCTCGAGGAACTCGTCGATCCCGTGGGCGCCCCATTCACGGCCATTGCCTGATTGCTTGTAGCCGCCAAATGGTGAGGCCGAATCGGCCCACGCGCCATTGATATGGACCATGCCGGTACGCATTCGTGCCGCAACTTTCCTGGCGCGGTCCAAATCAGACGAAGACACATAGCCCGACAGTCCGTACGGCGTGTCGTTCGCGATTCGCACGGCGTCATCCTCATCTTCGTATGGAATGATCGACAGCACCGGGCCAAAAATCTCCTCGCGAGCGATCGTCATGTCGTTGCTGACACCTGCAAACACGGTCGGCCGGGCGAAATACCCTTTTTCGATTCCGTCGGGCTTGCCAGTGCCACCTGCAACAAGCGTCGCACCTTCATCAATGCCCTTTTGAATCAGGGCCTGCACCTTGTTCCATTGCAGGTCCGAGACAAGCGGGCCCACCTCGGTCTTCTCGTCCCTGGGATCACCGACAACCGTTGCATCTGCGACAGACGCAGCGGCCGCAGCCGCTTCATCCATGCGTGCTTTCGGTACGAGCATGCGTGACGGTGCGTCACAGGACTGGCCCGTGTTTTCAAACACATCGCCGGCACCGCTTTTCACGGCTTTTTCGAAATCAGCATCATCGAGCAGGATATTGGCTGACTTGCCGCCGAGTTCCTGTGCGACTCTCTTAACAGTCGGGGCAGCATTCTGTGCGACCAGAACGCCAGCGCGTGTCGAGCCGGTAAACGACATCATGTCGACGTCCGGGTGTTGCGACAGCGCTGTGCCTACGCCAGGGCCATCGCCATTGACGAGGTTGAATACGCCGGCAGGTACGCCTGCGGCATCGAGTATTTCGGCAAAAATCATCGCATCGAACGGCGCTATTTCACTGGGTTTAAGCACCATCGTGCAGCCAGCCGCGAGCGCAGGTGCGACCTTTACGGCGACCTGGTTCATCGGCCAGTTCCACGGCGTAATCAGTCCGCACACACCAATCGGTTCCTTGACGACCAGCGTAGTGCGGTTGTGTTCTTCGAACGGGTATTCCTTCAGGGCCCGAATTGCCGCCTTGATATGCTGTGGCCCACTGGCGGCCTGCGAGTCTTTGGCAAGGCCCCACGGAGCACCCATCTCCTCCATGATCGCTTCGGCTACTTCGTCATGACGTTTGGAAAATTCGGCCAACACCGATTCGAGCAATGCAATCCGGTCCTCGCGCGTTGATTGAGAGTATGACGCGAACGCACGTCTTGCAGCCGCAACGGCGAGATCAACGTCCGCGGCAGCACCAATGCTGATCCGCCCGCAAATCTCTTCGGTTGCGGGGTTAATGACGTCAAGCGTGTTCGGCGATTGCGGATCGACCCACTTTCCGTCGATATAAAACTGCAACATGTCGCGCATCAATGGTCCTCCTGAGCTGGCCGCGAATGATATCCTAATTTGGCCCACGTGGCCTGCTGTTGAAGACCTTTGGAGACTGACTGTGACAACGAACAAAGAACTGCTCGAGATACGCCAGAAAGAGACGCCGCGCGGCGTAGGGACGCAGACTTCGGTCTTCGCAGACAAGGCCAGGAATGCGGAGATATGGGACGTCGAGGGCAATCGCTACATCGATTTGGGGACCGGGATTGCCGTCGTCGGTACGGGACATAATCACCCGCAGGTTATCGCCGCGGTCAAGGCCCAACTCGAGCGCTTCAGTCACACCTGTTTCCAGGTTGCGCCGTACGATGTGTATGTGAGACTGGCAGAGCGCCTCAACAAGGCCGCGCCCGGCCCCACGCCAAAGAAGACAATTTTCATTAATACAGGCGCAGAAGCTGTTGAAAATTCAGTAAAAATAGCTCGGAGCCATACGGGTCGCAGCGGCATCATCGCGTTTTCAGGAGCCTTTCACGGGCGCACAATGATGGGCATGGCCCTGACCGGCAAAGTGGTGCCGTACAAAGCAGGATTTGGGCCGTTTCCGGCCGAGGTTTTCCACGTGCCGTACCCAATTGAGTATCACGGTGTATCCGTCGAGGATTCGCTCGCTGCCATCGAGACCCTGTTTCGCTCTGATGTCGAGCCATCCCGAATTGCGGCGATGATCATCGAACCGGTGCAGGGCGAGGGCGGCTTTTATCCCGCCCCGGCCGAGTTCCTGCAGGCGCTGCGACAGCTCTGCGACGAGCACGGCATTGTCATGATCGTCGATGAGGTGCAGACAGGATTCGCTCGCACCGGGACCTTGTTCGCCAGCGAGCAGGCCGGCATCGAGCCGGATCTGATGCCGGTCGCCAAGAGTATTGCTGGAGGTTTTCCTTTGGCCGGTGTCATCGGCAAGGCCGATATCATGGACTCGGTCGCCCCGGGAGGCCTTGGCAGTACTTATGGCGGATCACCCATCGGTTGTGCGGCCGGGCTCGCGGTGCTTGATGTCATCGAAGGCGAGGGACTCTGTGAAAAGGCGCGTGCGATCGGCAGGCAGGTCAGGGCATGGGCTGAAAAGCTCCAGGCAGAGACCAACTGCATCGGCGATATACGCACAAGCGGCGCAATGTGCGCGATCGAACTGGTTCAGGACGGTAACGCGAACAGTCCGGATCCCGATTTGACCAGGGAGATTGCGGCGCAAGCATTGGATGAAGGGGTAATCTTATTGACCTGCGGGGTGCGGGCCAATGTGATACGTTTTCTGCCACCGATGACGATCGAGCCTGAATTACTGGCAGAGGCGCTAGATGTCGTCGCAAATTCGATTCGAAAACTGGTCGGAGACATTAGAAAAGCAAGTTAGTTGTGGAGCGGCTTCGGTCGCGACTGCAGCAAATAATAAGAAGAATTAACGGGGAAGCAGCTTGCTACCGCTGAGTGACGTCGTTCATCTCGCAATTACGGGCATCGCACAGGGCTGTGCGTACGGCCTGATCGCGCTTGGCTTTGTCCTTATCTACAAGGCGACCGAAGTCGTCAATTTCGCCCACGGCGAGTTCATGATGCTCGGCGCGTTCGCGGTTCTCGCGTTCTCCGAAGCATTGGGTTGGGGATTCTGGCCCGCATTCGTGCTCGGCTGCCTGTCTATTGCTGTTGTCGGCTACCTGGTTGATGCACATATCATGCGGCGCATTATTGGCGAGTCGCAGGCAAGTATTTTCATCCTTACTGTCGCTTTCGGTTTCATATTTCGCGCGTTGGCCGGAATGATTTTCGGCTGGAATACGCGCTCGCTCGACACTCCATTTGACGGCAAGCTTGCCATAGGCAGCCTCGTCGAAATTAATTACGACCGGGTCGCCATCATTGTCGCAACGCTCGTGTTTGTGACCGCGATCTACCTGTTCTTCAGTCGCACGAGATTTGGTGTCGCAATGCAGGCAGCGTCGCAGAACCAGCTCGCTGCCTATTACATGGGTATTCCTGTCAAACGTCTCGTGTCGCTGACCTGGGCGATCGGCGCATTTACCGCGGCGGCGGCAGGCGCTTTCCTGGCGCCGATGACGCAAATCGATACGACAATCGGGTTTCTCGGCATCAAGGCGCTCGCAGGTGCAATCGTGGGCGGTTTCGGCTCCATATCCGGTGCGATGCTGGGCTGCATCCTGATTGGCGTTATCGAGCCGTTCGCCGACTACTACCTGCCCGGGATCAAGGGCGTATCGGCCTACGTCGTCATGTTGGTCGTGCTGTTCGTGAGGCCCGAAGGGCTCATTGTGCAGACCTACCAGAAGAAGGCCTGACAATGGAATTCCTGTTCAAGACAGCCTACGCCGACGACATTCGCTTTCTCGCGAAAAGAGGCGAAAAAATTCGCGTCGGGATCGTAGTCATCTTCCTGCTGGCAGCACCTTTTTTCCTGCAGGATTACTACCTGGGTGAGCTCGGCCTTCTGCTGGTCTACGCCATTGCCGGAATAGGACTGATGGTCCTGACCGGACACACCGGGCAGGTCAGCTTCGGGCATGCGAGTTTCCTGGGAATTGGCGCGTATACGCACTCAATCCTGTTGTCCTATGGCGTGCCGTTCACAGTATCTTTGCTCCTGACGCTGCTGGTCTCGGCAGCCATAGGCATGGCGCTCGGTCGCTCGGCGTCGAAGATGCACGGTTTCTACCTCGCTATTGCGACGCTGGCATTCGGCATTCTTATCGAGACCGTCTTTGGCGAATGGGCGTCGCTCACCGGTGGCTACATGGGGCTCGCGGTACCGTCATTGAAGGTCTTCGGTTTTTCGCTCGCCGAGGTCTGGCAGCAATACTACGTCGACCTGGTGATCGCGCTGCTTATCGTCTGGGGAGCAGCCAACCTGTTTCGCAGTCCGACAGGCCGCTCGTTTGTTGCTGTCAGGGATTCGGAATTGTCAGCGCGATGCCTTGGCGTCAATGTCGAGTGGGTCAAGATCCAGGCCTTCGGCGTCAGCGCTGCGATTACGGGACTTGCCGGAGCGTTGCTTGCGCATCACCTGACGTACCTGGCACCCGATGTGTTCGGAGTACTGGAGTCGCTGAAGCTCTTGCTGATGATTGTCGTGGGCGGCCTGGGTACGATTCTTGGTGCAGTTTTCGGCGCGATCGTAATCTCAGTACTGCCCGTTGCGCTGAGTTTCCTGAAAGACATCCTGCCGCCATCTATTGGCCAGACCGCCGGCATAGAACCACTGTTATTTGGCCTGATTATCGTCCTGGTCATCGTCTTTGAGCCTGGCGGTATTTATGGCCGCTGGATGAAGATTCGCTTTTTCTTCGAGACGTTTCCGTATTACCGCAAGTCGTCCTTCGTGAGGCAGAAGTCCTACCTGAAGACGGAGCGCATGCGATGAATACTCCGCAGCGCCTGGCGGTTCGCAACCTGTCCATCGTGTTTGGCGGTGTGCACGCGGTTGAAGACGTTTCCTTTGACGTCGAACCGGGCGAGACGTTCGCGATCATCGGGCCCAACGGCGCTGGCAAGAGTACGATTTTCAACCTGATCAGCCGCCTCTATGAACCGTCGGCTGGAACCATTCAGTACGGTCAGCAAAATCTACTCGACTTGCCCGCGCACAAGGTGGTCCATGCTGGTATTGGACGCACTTTCCAGAACATTGAGCTGTTCGAGCAGGCGACAGTGTTGCATAACCTGCTGGTCGGACGGCACGCGCACATGCGCAGGAACCCGTTCAGTAACTTCCTGTTCCTGCCCGGCGTGCGCAAGAATGAAATAGCACATCGAGAAAAGGTCGAGGATATTATCGATCTGCTGGAACTCGCGCCGTACCGCGATGAGCGCATCGCGGACCTGTCGTACGGCGCTCGCAAGAATGTCGAGCTTGCAAGAGCCCTTTGTGCCGAGCCGACGTTGTTGCTGCTCGACGAGCCTGCGTCGGGCCTGAATAACGAAGAGACCGACGACATCTCGTTCTGGCTCGAAGACATCAAGCACGATCTCGGTGTCACAATTGTAATGGTCGAGCACGACATGAATCTTGTCGGGCTCGTCGCAGACCGTGTAATGGCAATTAACGAAGGCAGGCTTCTGGCCATCGGTTCGCCGGATGAAGTACGCGAAAACCCGGAGGTGCAACGTGCATACCTGGGAGTGGCCGAATGAATGCGCCGTTGCTCGAACTACGCAATATCGAGACCTACTACGGTCCGATCATGGCGATTCGTGGCGTCAGCATGACGGTCAATGAAGGTGAAATCGTTGCGGTGCTGGGCGCAAACGGCGCTGGCAAGACGACGTTGCTTAAGACCGCGACCGGCGCGCTTGACAGCAACAAGGGCCAGGTATTGCTCAACGGCGAAGAAATACAATGTCGTGACCCGGACTGGGTTGCTCGCAAGGGAATCGCCCACGTTCCCGAAGGTCGCGAAGTGTTTCCGTTTCTGACAGTTGCTGAAAACCTCGCAATGGGCGCTTACAACAGGGATGACAAGGATGGCGCCGCTGTTGATACCGAGACCGTATACGGCTACTTTCCGGCGCTCCGGGAAATGCGCCACAAGATGGCCGCGTACCTGTCTGGCGGTCAGCAGCAGATGCTGGCGATTGGCCGTGGCTTCATGTCACGACCGCGCCTGCTGATGCTCGACGAACCGTCATTAGGCTTGTCGCCGGTGCTGGTGCAGGAAATTTTCAACATCATCATACGGCTTAATCGTGAGCAGGGCCTGACGATACTGCTGGTCGAACAGAATGCAAACGTTGCATTGAAAGTGTCGAATCGTGGTTACGTAATGGAAGTTGGCGGCATGGTTATGGATGGTCCGAGCGATCGACTGATCGAGAGTGAGGACGTCAAGGAGTTCTATCTCGGCAAAAAGGAAGAGGGTGTCCGCGGCCGGCGGCGCTGGAAAAAGCGGAAGACCTGGCGATGAGTGCAGTCCCGGTCACGGTTAATGGTTGCGACACGCTGCCAAAAATATTCCTCAAAGTGTCGGCCGAGCGCGGTGAGGCAATTGCGATGCGTGAGAAGGACTTCGGCATCTGGCAAAGCTATTCATGGGCGCATTATCGAAAACGCGCGATGGATGTTGCGCACGGCCTGTTGTCCTACGGTCTGCAGCGTGGCGACGTGGCGTCGATTCAGAGCGAGGATTGCCGCGAGTGGCTCTGGGCCGACGTCGGGGTGATGCTGGCCGGCGGCGTGGTGAATGGTATCTATCCAACCTACCAGTCTCGCCAGGTCGAACATACGTTAACTGATTCGAATTGCCGATTCCTGTTCGTCGAGGATGAGGAACAACTCGACAAGTACCTCGATATCGAGGACTCGTTGCCCGGCATAGAAAGGGTGTTCGTCTTCGATTGGACGGGTTTGCGCGGTTTCGAGCACGGCAAGGTCGAATCGGTTGCAGACCTGTACGAGCGTGGCGAGGATTTTGGTAAGGAGCATCCCGAACTTGTAGAGCAGATAGTCGAGCAGGGTATGGGCGACGACCTCGCAGCGCTCGTCTATACGTCTGGTACGACCGGGTTGCCCAAAGGCAGCTTGCTGTCGCAGCGTTACATCATGTACCAGATGAGTATGGCTCCTGACTACCTGCGCCAGGGCGCAGACGACGAGCTGTTAACGTATTTACCGCTGTGTCATATCGCCGAACGCGTGTTTTCGGGATGGTTGCCGATCGCACATGGGGCAACGATCAACTTCGCAGAGAGCCCCGAGACCGTGATGCAGAACTTGCGCGAGGTCTCGCCAACGTACATGTTCGCGGTGCCGCGCGTATGGGAGAAATTCTACTCCAGGATTACCACGGCAATGTCCGAAGCGACCTGGATTGGACGCAAAGCGTATGAAATGGCGATGCGTACCGGTATGCAGCGCGCGGAAAAACTGATTGCCGGCGTACCGTTAACTGCCATTGATAAGTTCCGCTACGCACTTGCGGATCGAGTGGTGTTCCGAAATATCAAGAAGGTGTTGGGCCTCGATCGTGCACGCAACGCGTGTTCGGGCGCTGCACCGATTTCGCCTTCTTTGCTCAAGTGGTTTCTCGCCATCGGCATTGCGATTGACGAACTCTGGGGGCAGACCGAGCTTGGGATCGTGACGAGTACGCGCAAAGGCGTGTTTCGATTCGGTACCGTAGGCCCGGCATTCGCAGGGGCCGAGATCAGGATCAGTGACGAGGGCGAAATCATCGCGCGATCAGATGGGCAGTTCTCCGGTTACCTGAACCAGCCTGAAAAGACAGCAGAGACTATTGTCGATGGCTGGATACGTACGGGCGACGTTGGCGAGCTCGATGAGGAAGGCAACCTGTCGATTACAGACCGCCTCAACGACATCATCATTACAGCAGGCGGCAAGAACATCACGCCGTCGGTTATGGAAAACGAGCTCAAATTCTCGCCCTATATTTCGGACGCGGTGATTATCGGCGACAAACGCAAGTTCCTTACCTGCCTGGTCATGATCGACCAGGAAAACGTTGAGCATCATGCGCAGACGCATTCGGTACCTTTCACAGACTACCGGTCGCTGTGCGCCCGGCCCGAGATTGTTCAGCTGGTCGATGCGGAGCTCAAGCAAGTCAATGAAGGCTTCTCCAGCGTCGAGCAAATCAAGAAATTCCGGCTGATTGACGTCTTGCTGACAGCGGAGGATGAAGAACTTACGCCGACAATGAAACTGAAGCGGAGCTTCGTCAGTGAGAAGTACTCGGATTTGATTGATAGTATGTACGCTGGCGAGGCATGAGGCGTTACGGGGACATGAGAATAAGAAAGTTCGTTGCGTTGATTCCATTGGTTCTGATCGGCTGTGGTGGCAGTGATGCGCCAGAGTCGGGAGCCGACAGCCCCCGTGGCGTAACCGATGACACAATAGTTATTGGTTCACACACGGATCTGTCGGGAGGCCTGGCGACCTGGGGCGTGCCTGCGTCGAACGGCATGAGGATGCGCTTCGAGGAAGCGAATGAGGCCGGCGGAATCCATGGCCGGCAGATCGAGTTCATCGTCGAGGACTCACAGTACCAGATGCCCGTCGCCGTAAAGGCGACCAATAAACTTCTGAATGTCGACAGGATTTTCCTGATGGTCGGCAGCATGGGTACGCCCATGAATATCGCGTTGATGCCGCGCATGTTCGAGGCCGGAGTACCGAGCCTGTTTCCATTGACCGCGGCCGTGCAGATGCACGAACCGTTGCACCCGATGAAATTCAACTACTTCGTCAGTTATCGCGATCAGATTCGTGGTGGCATGACGCACATGATTGGGAAGCACGGCTTCCAAAAAGTGTGCCTGCAATACGTAGCCAGTGACTACGGCCACGAGAACGCCGTCGGTTTCGATCAGGCGGTGGAGGAACTGGGGCTTGAAGTCGTTTACAGGGGGCAGCACAAGGGCGCGGAAACGGATTTCGTCGGCACGATCACGGCAATCAAGAATTCCGGTTGCGAAATGCTCGTGTTGGGGCCGTTGGTAAAGGACACCATCCTCATATACAGCACTGCACGTGACGCCGGATGGGAGGCGCCAATCATCAGCAACATGGTGTCCTATGTGCCTGAGGTTGCTGCTGCTGCTGATGGTGTCACCGATGGTTTGTACGCGTCTGCATCGTTTTACGTCCCGGATTTCGAGTTGGAACTCGCTGCGGGCAGCTGGGCAGGTGAGTGGGGCTTGCGCTTCTTGCGGCGCTTCGGTGAGGAACCGGCTCCGCAGGCCGTTATTGGCTACATCGAAGGTGATCTCGTGGTGAGAGCGCTGCAGCATGCTGGTCCCGATCTGACCGTAAACAAGGTGCTCGCTGCACTAGAAAGTATCTCGAACTACGAAGACCCGTTTGGTGGACCGTCACTGTCGTTCAGCCCGACCAAGCACCAGGGCGGTGACTACCTTACCCTCTACCAGGTTCAAAATAGCAGGTGGGAAATCGTCGAGAAGAACATTCCGTTCTAGGCGGCTAAATACTTCTCACGGTATTCTACGGGCGGCATGTCGTACCAGGACTTGAACGCCGTCGTGAACGAGCTGATGCTCGAATAGCCGAGCAGCATGGCCACCTCGAGCGCCTTCAGGCGTTTGTCGCTGAGGTAGTTGACGGCGAGTACCGCGCGAACCTCATTGAGTACTTTCTGAAAGCTGGTTTTTTCCGCCCGCAGCCGGCGCTGCAGTGTCCGGCGGCTCAACTTCAGGGCCCGGCACGCCGTATCGGCATTTGCCTCACCGGCCGCCATCAACTCGGCCAACAGCCGCTTGAGTTGCTCGGCAATGTTGTCCTGAGCATAGAGGGAGCGCAGGTATTTCTCGGCTTGTTCTATGAGCTGACCGTACATGGTGGCAAGATGCTACCAGAATTCGATGCCTGGAGCCCCAATGAACGATGTCGTGAGTTATGTAATTGACGGAAATATCGGCGTTATTACTGTCAATAACCCGCCGGTGAATGCTCTTTCGCAGGCTGTGCGACAATGCTTGCTCGACGCCATCCGAACGGCAGCCGCGGATGAATCGGAGGCCGTGCTGATTCACTGTGAGGGCCGGACATTCATCGCTGGCGCAGATATCAAGGAATTCGGCAAACCGCGCGCCGAGCCACTGTTGCCTGACTTGCTGAACGAGATTGAGGCCAGTGAAAAAATAGTCGTCGCGGCGATACACGGCACGGCATTGGGTGGTGGGTTTGAGACGGCGCTTTCCTGCCACTACCGGATCGCGCTCGATAGCGCGAAGGTCGGGCTGCCGGAGGTCAAGCTCGGGCTGTTGCCGGGTGCTGGCGGAACCCAACGCATGCCGCGACTCACGGGCATCGAGGCCAGCCTCGAATTGATGCTGAGCGGCGCGCCTATTCCGGCTGCGCGGGCCGCCGAGATAGGGCTCGTGGACAGGGTGGTCAATGACGATCTTTTCGCCGAAGCGATGGCGTACACGCGGCAGCTGGCTGCGGCAAGGGCGCCAATTCGCCGTACCAGTGAGCTGAAAGCCGGAGCGGTCGATGACGGCGTGTTCAGCGCGGTCTCCGCAAGCCTGGGCAAACGGGCCAGGAGTCAGACGGCACCAACAAGAATCGTCGAATGCGTTCGAAACGCAACGACAATGTCTTTTGCCGATGGACAGAAACGCGAGCGCGAGCTCTTTGACGAGTGTATGCAGGATCCTCAGTCTGCGGCCTTGCGGAACATGTTTTTTGCGGAGAGAGAAGCCGCCAAAGTCATCGGATTGTCACGTGATACATCGATGCGGGAGGTGAACTCGGTCGGCATCATCGGTGGTGGTACGATGGGCGGCGGCATCGCGATGAGTTTCGCGAACGCGGGCATTCCCGTAATCCTTGTCGAAATCAATGACGAGGCACTCAAGCGCGGGCTCTCGATCATCGACAACAACTATGCGGGCAGCGTCAAACGCGCCAAGCTCAGTGAAGGTAAGGCGGCAGAATGCAGGGGCCTCATTAGCGGCGCGACGGACTACGGCGCATTGGGCGATGTCGACCTGGTTATCGAAGCTGTGTTCGAAGATCCCAGTCTTAAAAAGGACATTTTCGCGCGCCTCGACAAGGCTTGTAAGCCCGGTGCGATTCTGGCAACGAACACTTCCTACCAGGACGTGAATGAAATCGCTGCTGCGACGGAACGACCGCAGGATGTCCTGGGTATGCACTTTTTCAGTCCCGCGCACATCATGAAATTACTCGAGGTCGTTCGTGCGGACAGGACGGCAGATGATGTGCTGAGCACAGTGATGGCGTTGTCAAAACGCATTCGCAAGGTCGCTGTTGTCTCCGGCGTCTGTTACGGCTTCATTGGCAATCGAATGCTGCAGGGCTACTTTCGCGAGGCACAGCTATGCCTGATCCAGGGCGGGTTGCCAGAGAGCATCGATGCCGCCCTGTACGACTGGGGTATGGCGATGGGGCCGATTAGCGTGGGCGATCTGGCGGGACTTGATGTCGGCTACAAGGCGCGAGAGGCGCTGCCAGAGGCAGATCGGGGCGATCCGGCAGCCTATCGTGTTCCGGATGTGCTCGTCGAAGCCGGCCGTCTTGGACAGAAGAGTGGAAAAGGTTTCTACAACTACGATGCGGATACTCGACAAAAATCATCCGATCCCGAAGTGCAGGCCATTATTGAACGTGAGGCTGCCGCACTCGGCATCGAACGGCGCGCCATCGAAGCTGATGAGATCGTTGACCGGCTGATCTACGCATTGGTTAACGAAGGTCTGCAGATCCTCGCCGACGGCATCGCGCAGCGGCCCGGTGACATCGATGTCGTCTACGTCTACGGCTACGGTTTTCCAGCCTGGCGTGGTGGGCCAATGCACTACGCGGATGCGATCGGTCTGGATAAGGTGCTGGCTCGAATCGAGGAATTCCGTGAGCGTTTCGGGGAAGAGAACTGGACGCCGGCGCCGCTACTCGAAAAACTTGTGAGAGAGGGCAGGTCGCTTGCGGAGTGGGCCGAAAGGTGAGTACGATTTGCGACGATCTGGCATCGGCACGCATCTGATAAGACGTGTAAACAAAACAGGGTAATGAGGTTATGGCGTTTTCAAAAATTGTAGTGAGCGTAGCGGCTATTGGGTTGTTCGGGGTCGCGGTCGCGCAGGATCAGACCAGGGTGCAGATTGAGGTGATCTCTGACGACGCGGATCACGACGCTGTTCGAATCGAACTCGACAGCGATGACATGGGCTTCAACCTGCATGACATGCAGGAGGGAGAAAATCGTTCCATCGTGGACAAGGACGGGCGCGCGATTCTCGTCACTCGCAACGCAGACGGTTATTCATTCGATGTGGACGGCAAGACTATCGATATGCCGCTAGTGGCTAGCGGACATCACGGCGTTGTCATTGCCGATGCCGAGCACGGTGAGAATGTAAACGTGCGAGTTATGAAAACTGGCAAGTTCGCAACGCCGGTACACATGGATGGCACCATGATTATGACGGGTAAGCCCGTTGACGAGGCGACGCAGCAGGCGATCAGGTCGCTGCTCGAATCGGCAGGGCATGAAGGCGAAGTACGCTTCATGGATCGCGAACGCATTCACGAGGGCCATCAACAGGTTCGCGTCATCGAAGAACGCGTAGAAATTAGCGAGTAGTACACTCTGGGATTCCGCCTGACCGAGGTTGAAGAGGGCCGGGCGGTGATCTCAGGGACTACCGGGCCGGACTACTGCAACCCGAACGGCACGATTCACAGTGCCTGGCCCGCGGCACTTTTGGACTCCTGTATGGGCTCGACGACCTGCCTGATATTTCGGCCTAAAGGCGAGTGTAGCCTACAAGTGAGCGACCGCTAAGCACCCAACACGAGCCGCTCAAACGTGGGATTTGGGTGTATTCTGAGCGTCTGGTAATGACCCCAAGCGGACATTGAGACGTTAGCGTTCTGAACGGCGGGAAGCTACGCTTTTTAGACGTTCGCATCGGTTGACGGCTCTCTGAAACATGAGATGGGTTCGGATCATGGCTATGACAAGAATTACTGCGACTCTGCTATCGTTATTCATCCTTCTGATTCCTATGCCAGCCTCGGCGCAAATGTCTCCGAATGCGCGAGAACATACGGAATGGATCGCCGAGAGCTTGCGGGAGATGAATACCATCGAGGTCGGCATGACACGGGGTGAATTGCTGCGCATTTTTGTGACTGAGGGCGGTTTGTCCACGGGGCTAATGCGCACGTATGTCTATCGCAGATGCCCCTACATGAAGGTTGACGTTGAGTTTGCGCCGGTAGGTCGACCTGCCCATGACGCTGAAGGGCGCGTTACTCTTGTCGAATCTGACGAGGATTTGATTACCCAATTATCCAAACCATACCTAGCCTGGATTGTTGCAGATTGAGCGGCTGCTATTGGCCGAAACCAGCCACTCGCCTGGAGTTATACTCACAGGCTGCTACTGACGCTAAGCGGCCTGTCATTAAGTTGATTCCACCTGGGTTTGAGTGACCGCTTTGAGCGAAAGCTTCGGACGAGATTTCGCTTGCCCCTTTATGGAAGATGTCTTTTCATCACGTCAGTGCTGATCCAGTAGATATCGGAAACTGCGTTTGGTTCGTTGTATCGACTGAAAAAAATGTACTTGCCGTCAGGGGATAAACTGGGACAGGTTTCCGAAAAATGAGTATTGACCTGCGCTCCCAAATTAATCGGTTCGGCCCAGCTGCCATTACGATTTTTACGCACCAGATAGATATCGCTGTCACCAAAACCGCCTTCCCGACGGGAGTCGATTAACGCGTATTGCTCATCAGGTGCGATGTAAAAATGCCCAGCTCCGGCGAGCCCAGTATCTTCGGTGGAAGCATACGTGCCGTCACCAGCTTCTGCTCGGTAGATCTTTCGTTCAATGATGTTCGAGTAATATAGCGCACCACTGCTCGCACAAGTCGGGTAAAACGCAGCCGCCTGGTTGACCGGGGATTGGAGTTGCTGTGCCTCACCAAAACCATCCGGGTCTTTTTCCACTCGCCAAATGCGCACATCCATGCCTTCATCATAGGGAGCAAAAAAAATCGTTTTACCATCCGGGCAGTAGAATGCTTCCATCTCTTCTTTCTTGGCGCCCCGAGACAATTGGATCGGAGCGACCTCAGTCCACCGATCGTCGACCCTTCGAGCATGCATAAGCGTGGTTTTTTGGTCGGACCCCATCGCGGAAAACAACACTTCGTCGCCGTTGGGGGAAAAGCTCAACGCGTATTCATACCGACCTTGTTGAGAGACTAAGCCTGGGGCAAAAATCTGCGCCCCATCTGTTGGAGGTGTTTGACCAAGAAACGGCCCGGTCAACGTCGTTGATACTGCCTGATTCACCATGGGGTCGACAGATTCCACGACATTGTCGAGTTGGGCCGACGGCGGCCCAGAACAACCCGCGATCATCATTCCGAGTATCGCCCATATTCGTCCATTCCGTTGCGTCATCTCGAGTTTCTCACTGGATTCAGTCCATCTAATCTAAGGGAGTGTCATCATATCAGTCTGCTATCGAACGCCTGCTTCTGGCCGAAAGCAGCCACTCACCCGAGGTATACTGAGCGTCTGGTAATGACCCCAAGCAGCCGCTCGAGACTGGCTAGCCAGGTACGTTATGCGACACCCTTACTGAATGCGACTGGAGAGTGGAATGGCAAGGAAAACAGTTTTCCAGTACCCAGGAAAGAAGGCGACCGTTTCCTGGAATGGCCGCCTGTGCATTCATGTCGGCGAGTGCGGTCGGGCGAAAGGCGACCTTTTCGTAGGCGGACGTGATCCCTGGTGCCAGCCTGATCTCACAACCAATGAAGAGGTCGCAGATGTCGTGAATCGGTGCCCAACCGGTGCGCTGACCGTGGATTTTGCGGACGGCTCGGGCAAAGAGCAGCCCGAATCCGTTAATGCGATCAACGTTGCCTACAATGGGCCGCTTTTCATTCGTGGCCGCCTGGTCATCGAGGACGCACCTACCGACGCGCCGGGACTCGCCTTTCGTACCGCGCTATGCCGTTGTGGAAAATCGCGCATCAAGCCCTTCTGCGACAACTCGCATGAGAAAGACGGGTTCTCCGATTATGGCGCTGTCGGCGAAACCGGTACGGATGAGACCGGCGCTGGAGGCGAGCTGACGGTCAAACCAATCAAGGATGGTCCGCTGATGTTTAACGGCAACGTGACGATCAGGAATAGCAGCGGTCGCGATGCCTGGCACGGTGACCGTGTCGCACTATGCCGCTGCGGGGAATCCGCGAACAAGCCATTCTGCGATGGCACCCACAAACGAGCGGGTTTCAGAAGCGACTAAATTGGCGGAAGTTGCGGTGTCCTGGTTTAAGCTACATTTCGACCGCAGTGCTGATGTCTGTACCTGGAGTGCCGAGGGCCATGGCATTCGATTTCCTGTACCCTTCGGTACGAATAAATAAGAAGAGGAGAGCATTATGGACTTTCTCAAAAAGCTCGCACCGCATGTCCATTGGGGACTTCGACTATCACTCGCCGCTACCTTCATCTATCACGGATGGGGAAAATTCCCGGTTGACGCCTTCTCGCAGGCCATGGGCATGCCGGTGCCGATGGTTTGGGCTGTTGCTCTTGCCGAACTTGCGGGCGGCGCGGCGCTGATCGCCGGCGCCTTCGGTAAGGAGATTCTGACGCGGCTCGGAGGCCTGATCGTGATCGTAATCATGATCGGCGCCATCGCGATGGTTCATGCTAAGAACGGCTTCAACGTAATGAATGGCGGTATGGAGTTTCAGCTTCTGATGCTGGCCACAGGCCTGTACTTTGCCGCGAAGGGCAACGAAGCCTAAACAAGTGCGTGATCGTATTCGGACCAAATCACAGTAACTTCTGCGGAAAATCGATCGGCAGCTTTGCCTGGGCAACGAGATCAGAGGGATTCACGAGCATTGTCGGGTTCCTTCGTCGGTGGCGCGTAGGGGTTCGGCGGCATCAGGTGCGGTGGAATCGCCATGCGGCGCCGCTCGTCCTGCGGCGGATGATTTTCCGCAAGATACGTGATGATGCGGTTCTCGATATCGGGGTCGAACTGCCACAGATTCTGCTTGGCCTGCATCCAGCGGATCATGTGTAGCCACTGTGCCTCACTGCCGCGTTGTTGCGTGATGAGTTTGGGAGAGTGGTAAGCCACGTGCCCAGATTTCGTAATAGCCCATCTCCGGGAATTCAATCTCGGCATTCCATTGCTGCCATGCAAAGCGGTTGGCCGGGTCTTTAAGATCGGCCTTCACCCAGGTCGCGCCGAAATCGATCGATACGTGCATCGCTTCAACGGCCCTGTCGCCAGCCCAGGCGATCAGCGTCTCGTCTTCAAGCGCTTTCTCGACAGGCATGCCACGCGAGATGGGTACCTTGGTTGGGTCGCCGCTCGCATGAGTGTCTGCGCCGTAATAGGCCACATAGACTGCATCGTCGTTGATGCCAACTTCTTCGAGAACGTCTTTCAGTCGCACGCCGGTCCATTCGGAACAGCCGACCGCGCCTATGGACCACTGGTTACCTGAAGCCGGTGGCGTGTCGCAGATTCGCCGCCGAATTCGAGTGTCCATGTTTCGGGGTCGATATTCGTGGTCACCGGCGGCCGGCCATTGTTGCGAACGAACAGTTGCCTGGCATCAGGTGCGCGAACGGAATGCTCGCACCGACCGCCGTTGACATCGCAATCAAACTGCCCTTGGTCAGGAACCCGTGTGTTTGATCAGGAAACGGTAAATGTCATCGTCGACGGAGTGCTCCATGAGTTCGTTGCCTGTCTGTCGGCAAAACGCTTGAAAGTCGGCGACGGAGCCCGGGTCCGTGGCGAGGATCTCCAAAATACCGTCGGCCGGCACTTCCTTGAGTGCCTTCCTGGCTTTCAGAATAGGTAGCGGGCAATTGAGCCCTTTTGCATCAAGTGTGTGGTCTGCCATTTACAAATGCTCCGATCAAATAAATAAGTTGATGTCTGCTTTCGTCGCGCATTCGATGTAGGTTGCAGCGCCGCCAATTTCGATTCCGTCGATCATGTCTTCCTTACCGTATTCGAACAGATCCATGGTCATCTGGCAGCCGATCATGCGGACTTCCATATCAACAGCCGCTTCGCGCAGCTCGTCTATGGATGCCACACCTTTCTTCTTGATCAGGTTCTTCATCATGACCGAGCAGGCGGCATCGACGCCAGGTATCGCGGTGACAAGATTTGGCAGGCCCATGTGTCCGCCCATCATCGGCATTTTCATTGCCGGGTTGCCGGAGGCCGTAACCTGCAGATCGAGTTTCTTAAACAGCAGGGGCAGGCCATAGAACGTGAAGAACATGGTCACTGGCAATCCCATGGCTGCTGCCGTGGTTGCAAGAATGAACGGAGGGTAGGCCCAGTCGAGACTACCTTTCGTGACAATAATGGACATGCTCTTTTGTTCGGGAGCGGCGACAGGCGCTGCACTCACGGCGTCTTGCACGTCTTGCGCTTCACTGGACATCGTTTCTTACCTCTTGCGTAACAGCGTTCGGGCCCCGAAGGGCATATTAGAATATCAGAATTGTCTTTATTAGGGGGATAGAATATTCTCCACTGCTTCGGAAATCCTCGCAATTCCCCTGATATGGTTGCGCCTTATGCACAAATACAACCGGAAAAACATTTGAAACGGGCGCCGATATACATCGGCAGTGAGGAATTCCGGCAGGCCGCATTTGGGGGCAACCACCCTCTTAATATAGTTCGACATTCCGCCGTGGTCGATCTTGTTCGCATCCTCGGCTGGTTGCCGGAGCAGGATTTTCGAACCAGCGAACCCGCATCAGTGGAGCAACTCACTGAATTTCATGATTCTAGCTACGTCGAGGCGCTGCAATACGCAGATTCCACGGGCAAGGTCAGTCCCGAGGACCGCGCCCGCTATTACATCGGTACGCTGGAAAACCCGCTGTTTCCGGGCCTGTTCAATCGCGCAGCCATGACGGTTGGCGGTTCGATCCTGGCGGCCGAGCTCGCACTCGAAGGGCGTGTGGTGTTTCACCCGTCCGGTGGCACGCACCACGGTCGACCGGACCGAGCCAGCGGCTTCTGCTACTTCAATGACCCGGTTTTCGCGATCAGATCGCTGCTGCAGCAGGGCCGCGAACGCGTGATGTACCTCGATCTCGACGCTCACCACGGGGATGGCGTCGAAAATGCGTTTGCTGCCGACTCGCGGGTCCTGACCGTTTCGATTCATGAAGAGGATCGCTGGCCATACAGCGGCGCGGCCAGTGACAGGCGTGAAGGGTGTGCGCGCAACCTGCCGGTGCCAAAAAGGTTCAATGACGATGAACTGGACTACCTCATCGAGCACGCCGTGCTGCCGCTGGCAGAAGCTTTCAGCCCCGATGCACTCGTTTTGTGCTGCGGTGCCGACTGCCTGGCGGGCGATCCCTTGTCCGGCATGATGCTGAGCAATGTCGCGCTGTGGGATACGGTCGAGAAATTCGTCGCGCTGCAGCAGCCGACTGTCGTTCTCGGCGGTGGCGGTTACAATCCGTGGACGGTTGCGCGCTACTGGGCCGGACTATGGGGCAGGTTGAGTGGGCGAACTTTGCCGCAGCACCTGCCTAAGGAAGCACAGACCTTGCTTGGACGCATGGAGTGCGATTTGATCGACGAGGAAGACGTTGAGCCGGCCTGGATCAGGTCATTGGTGGATTCTCCGTATAACGGGCCTGTGCGCGAGGCAATAAAATCATTGGCGACCGAGATTGTGAGGACTTAGGAATGGCGTGGTTAGACTTGCTGGCGGACATTGAAGACCTCGAGGATGCGGAGTTTGACGAGGCGCTCGTCGCGCAACTCGAAATGGCTGCAAAAGATCGCGATCCACGACCCATGCGATTTTCGACACCGACCTTCAAAGAATATGAAACGACGGAACTGAGCGGCTGCGGCAAGAACAGCTTTCCGGCGTTTTCGATCACTGCGGCCGCCTGCGGCCTGAATTGCGATCACTGCCAGAAGAAAATCCTCGAGCCCATGATCCCGGCAACCAACCCGAACATGCTCGACCAGAAAGTGCGCCATCTCATCGATACCCAGGAACTAAACGGTTTCCTGTTGTCGGGTGGCTCAAATAAACGCAACGAGATCAACTACACACGCTATCTTCCGGTCGTTGAGCAACTGAAGAAAGACTTCCCCGACCTGAGAATTGCCGTGCACAGCGCGTTGATGAAAGAGCCACAGGCCAAAGCGATGGAGGCAGCGGGCGTTGATACCGTGATGATGGACGTCATCGGTGCGCAGGAGACCATAAAGGAGGTCTACAAACTGGATCGGCCGGTCGCCGACTTCGAAGAAACCCTGGCGGCGCTTTGCTCGACGTCGATGGAAGTCACACCGCACATCGTCATCGGTCTTCACTATGGCCGGATTCTCGGTGAAAGAAAGGCACTCGACATTGTCAGTCGCTACCCGGTTACGGCGCTCGTACTCGTCGTTATCATGCCGTTCTATGCCAAGCCCGGTACGTTCGTGACGCCCGGCACGACAGATGTCGGCAAGATTTTTCTCGAGGCTCGTGAGCGAATTCCCGACAGGCAGGTTTTGCTCGGTTGTGCGCGGCCCCCGGGCATGCATAAACGAGTCACGGACGCCTACGCAATCATGGCGGGTCTCGATGGCATCGCGTTTCCCGCCGATGGTGCCGTATCCGTTGCACATTCGATCGGGCGGTCATTCGAACAGGCGCACTCCTGCTGTTCAATCAAACTCGGCAGTGAATTCAAAGTACCCCTCGAGCGCACGTGCGCTGCGTGAAGCAAGGACTGTAGACGATGAGTTGTTTCGAACATAAATCCGACGTTGAGATGGAACCGCGTGCACCGCTGAAGACGCCAGCCGATCGTAAGAACGGCAAGCACGTCAAGGCGAATGACATCCCACCGCAAGGCATTTATCTGCCCAATAACAATTTCATGGCGCCACACATGATATCGCCGGAGTATGTGCAGCTGTCTAACGCGGCGGCCATTACGCTCGGCATCATGGGCGGACGCATGTATCGCACCGAATGCACGCGCTGCCTGAACCTGTTGCTGACGTATCCTGAGGGGTGTCGTGCCAATTGCGCCTACTGTGGCCTGGCCAGGCACCGCGAAGCCGACCGCGACTACGCTGATCGCAATTTTATTCGCGTCGACTGGCCTGCTGTGCCCATGGCCGAGATAGTCGACATCGTTGCGAAGGATCCGGACAACAGCCCGTTTCACCGCATGTGTGTTTCGATGATCACGCATCCGCGCTCTGAGGACGACACGTTTACGGTGCTCAAGCAGTGGACGGACAAGATCGACCCGGAGGTAATCCCGGTCTCAATACTGTCGAATCCCACGACGATGGCGCGTGCGGATGTGCAGAAGACCAAAGACCTGGGCGCTGACATTTTCACGGTTGCGCTGGACGCGGCAACGCCTGAGGTTTTCGACCGTACTCGCGGCAAAGGCGTGCAGTCACCGCACAAGTGGTCGAAGTACTGGGACATCATGCTCGAGGCGAAAGATATCTTCGGCCCGCAGAAATTCGGTGCTCATATCATTGTCGGCATGGGGGAGACGGAGAGCGATGTGCTGCACCTGGTGCAGGAATTGGTCGATCTCGGTGGGCACAGCCATATGTTCTGCTTCTTCCCGGAGCAGGGCTCGCTCATGGATCATCTGCCCGCGACGCCGCGCGACCAGTGGCGGCGTGTGCAACTGGCGCGTTACCTGATCGACTACCGCGACGTGCGCGTTGAGCAAATGACCTTCGACGAGGAAGGGCGCGTAAAGACTTATGGCATTCCCGATGTGGAACTCGCTGACATCATCGATGCGGGTATCGCATTCCGAACGTCGGGTTGCCCCGGTAGATTCCAGGACGATATCTCTGCCTGCGACCGTCCCTACGGCGATTCGCCGCCGAGTGACATTGCAAGCTATCCGTTCCAGCCAGGAAAGAAAGACCTCAAAAAGATCCGCAAGCAGCTCGATATTCCAGTGCGGGTGGAATGACGAAGCCTTTTCGCATCATTGATACCGGCGTGCGCGAGGGCCGCGCGAACATTGCCTTCGATGCGGCGTTGATCGAAGAGCGGCAGGCGAACCGGGTGCCCGACACGATCCGTTTCCTGCGTTTCCCCCCAACCGCACTGATAGGCCGGCACCAGGACCTCAGCCGCGAGATCGATCTCGACTACTGCAAGGCAAACAACGTCGGTACGGTGCGGCGCATCACGGGTGGTGGTGCAATTTATCTTGACGAAGGTCAGCTTGGCTGGGAACTCGTCTTTCATCGCGCATCACTCGGTGTGGCGGCTTTGCCGGACCTCGCGCGGGAAATCTGCAATGCAGCGGCCAAAGGTTTCCAGGAACTTGGCGTCGACGCGAAATTCCGGCCGCGAAACGACATTGAAGTGGACGGAAGAAAGATCAGTGGCACCGGTGGGTTCTTCGACGGTGACGTGCTGATTTACCAGGGCACGGTACTCGTCGATATGAATCCACAGCAGATGGTTAGTGCGCTGAATATCCCGCAAAGCAAACTCGCCAAGCGCGAGCTTGATTCAGCCGAACAGCGAGTTGTGACGCTCAAGGAATTGCTGGGTGATGGATTGCCGGATCTCGAGACGATCAAGGAGGCCATGATCAAAGGGTTCACGGATGGTCTTGGCATAACGGCCGAGCCGGGTGAAATCACCGAGAACGAAGAGTCGCTTGCCAACCGCCATTTCATCGAGGAAATCGGCACCGACGAGTTTGTTGCCGAAATCGACAATCCTGGCGACGACAATGAAGTGTTGGCGGGAACGCATACAGGCCCGGGTGGCACAATCGATACGTTCGTGAAGCTCGAGGGTCCGACCAAACGCATTCTGCAGCGTGCCCTGATCAGTGGTGACTTTTTCGTGACGCCTCCGCGCATCGTATTCGACCTCGAAGCACACCTGGCGGGCACGCGCATCGACGAAATCGATGACGAGATCGACGGCTTTTTCGCAAACAACGACATCGACATGCTCAGCGTGTCACCGGACGACTTTAGGGCAGCGATTGCGAATGCCCTGGAGAAAGGAGGCGTTGATGTCTAAATGCAGCCCCGATGCCTTTGCGATGGCAGGTCGCACCGAGACACCGATGAACGTCGTCGCAGTCGTACAACACACCTCGGGTGAGTATCTCGGCCTGATGGAAGACCATCTCGAAGGCCGGCGAATTAGCTTCCAGTACTTCAGGCCCTTTGCGAGTGGCGGCAAGCTGCCGGCGACTGACCTGCCGGCCGACGCACTGATCCTGCTCGGCGGCGGTCCCTGGGGAACCTGCGGAACTCGCGATTTACCAACTCTCGCGGAAGAAATCGAAATCACACGTAGATGTCTTGAAGAGGACACGCCCGTGATCGGTATCGGGCTGGGTGCACAAATACTCGCACTGGCCGCTGGCGGGTCAAGCGTAGCGACAGACCTGGTGCTGGAAACCGCTACCGCAACGAGGGCCGAGGAGGGTGCACTAAACGGTTACCTCCCCGCAGAATTTGCTCAGGTCGTGTACATGCGAGATCGCCCCGTCCCTCCTGATGGCGCACGAATTCTGGCGACCGACGAGGCGGGCAGGCCAGCCGTTTTCCAGATCGGTAACAATGCTTATGGTTTTGCAGGCCACCCCGGAATTAAGCTCGGCATGGTCGAAGACCTGATTATGGAATTCGAAGAAGTGCCCGATGATGCAGTATCCAAACTCGAGGAATTACGGGGCCTGCAGGCCCGGATCGAAGACGAACTGGTGCCCATCATGACCGGACTTGTTCAATGTACATCGCTCATGTCTTCACCAAAGGCAGGCTTAAATGCGGCTGATGAATTGGATACTCAAGTAATTTAGGATATGCTAATGTGCTGTTGGACGATCCGGCATCGTACCGATCGGCCTGCGCCAAAGGAAAAGAAAAATGGCTGAAAAACTCATAATTGTCATGGCGAACACCGACCCGCGAAACGGCGAGGAACTCGGCGCGCCGATCTTCCAGGCAACCGTTGCGGCTGCAATGGACTACGACGTCGATGTCATTTGCACGGCGACATCCGGTCGGCTGATGAAGAAGGGTGTAGCTGAGGAGCTATTTGTAAAAGAAGGCTCCCCGAAGTCCGTTTACAGTTTCATCCAGGACGCTCACGAGGCGGGCGCCAGGTTCTTTTGCTGTTCGCCTAATCTCGATTTATTCGATATGACCAAGGAAGACCTGATTCCCGAGTGCGAAGGCATCGTTGGCGGTGCGCACCTGATCGAACAGATTATGGAAGAAGACGTTAAGGTTCTTACTTACTAGGGTATTGCGGTGTCACATTCGTCCACTTCACGAATTCAGGAACACATAGGCGACCCGGTCTCCGATGACTCGGTTGTCGGTCGTGAGCAACTCGAGGAGATCTTTCAGGACATCCAGGGCGACCTGAGATTCGACCATGAACTAAATGGTTGCCTGAACTGCGGTATCTGTACCGCAACTTGTCCGGCCGCGCATTACTACGACTTCAGTCCGCGCGAGATCGTGCAACTGCTCTGGACCGAGAACCTCGAAGGCATCTACGACTCGATGCAGGAGAAGATCTGGTCGTGCGCGCAGTGCTACACCTGCGCTGCACGTTGCCCGTTCGGTAACTCGCCGGGTGGGCTCATCATGATAATGCGCGAGACCGCGATCAAACACGGTATGGAGTCGGCGAAGAGCGTACTGCGACCCTTTAGCCGCGTAATGCTGAAACTCATTTCGACGGGTAACCAGTTGTCGCCCGACATGATCAACCCTGAGGGCTTTGCCGATTGGGGGCCGAACATTTCGAAAGTCGATGCGCCGCTGGAGATTCTGCGCAAGGCAATTCCGATGCCGACGCTGCACACGACCAAGACCGCGTGGGAAGTTAACCTCAAAACGTCTGTTGAGTTGTACACGATCTGGGAAGAAACCGGAGTACTCGACAGCCTCGAAACTATCGACGAGAACCTGTTCGACGTCATTTGCGACATCATGGATGAGAAGCGTGACGACTACGAAGACTTCCTCGACGAGCAGGACGAAGACTAGGAGACAGAAAGTGGCGACAGAAAATGGTGGGGACCGTTTTACTGGGCATGGTTCTGAATGGACCGATGCAAACCTGAGTAAAGAAGATGCGCATGTAGCGACCGTATGGGTCGATCAGATCGTCAACCGTCGCTCGATGCTGACCAACAAGGCTCGCGTCGAAGACGTGCGCGATGTCATGTGGGAGCTCGAGAAGGACGGTGAAATAGTGGTGCACCGGATTCAAGAGGAACACAAGCCGGTGACTGTGAAGACTCTCTATGGTTGGGACAAGCGCATCCCTACCAACCAACTGTGGCACCACAAGTCCTGCGGACAATGCGGCAACATTCCGGGTTATCCGGCTTCGCTGTTGTGGCTTATGAACGAGATGGACATCACCTATCTTGATGAAACCGACCAGACCTCGTGCACAGCCTGGAACTACCACGGATCCGGAATTGGCAACATCGAAAGCCTGGCCGCCGTGTTCCTGCGCAATTTCCATCAGGCCTACGTCTCCGCCAAAGCACAGGGATTGCCGGACGGCTACTTCTATCCGCTCGTGCATTGCGGCACTTCATTTGGTAACTACAAGGAAGTTCGTGGCTACCTCCTGCGATCGGCCAAGCTACGCGAAAGCGTCAAGAAGATTCTCGGCAAATTGGGCCGCCTCGTTGACGGCAAGCTGCTGATCCCGGAAGAGGTTGTTCATTATTCTGAATGGCTGCACGTGATGCGTGACCAAATCGCGAATCGCCAGATCATCGACTGCAGCCATATTCGTGCGACAGTGCATCCGGCGTGTCACGTCTACAAGATGGTTCCTGAAGACGCAATTTACGATGACAAAATTCTCGGCGGCAACCGCGTAGCTGTCACGACGAGCGTTCTTGAGGCGCTCGGAACGCAGGTTATTGACTACCGTACGTGGTACGACTGCTGCGGCTTCGGTTTCCGGCACATTATTTCCGAGCGCGAGTTCACGCGCTCGTTCGCTATCGATCGCAAGCTTCGGGTTGCGCAGGAAGAAGCGCGGGCGGACATGATGGTCGGTCATGACACCGGCTGCATTACGACGCTGGACAAGAATCAATGGATTGGCGCGGCGGCGGGCAAGCCTGTGGATCTCCCGGTTTTGGCGGATTGCCAGTTCGCCGCGCTGGTGTGCGGTGCACATCCGTACAAGATCGTGCAGTCGCACTGGCATGCGTCATCGACTGAGACGCTGATGGAAAAACTGGGCATCGACTGGGAAGCAAAAAAAGCCGAGTTCGAGGCCTATCTAAAAGATGTAGAAGCAGGCAGAGGCGAGTCTTTGTATGACCCGAGGAAGATGATCACATCGGGTCCGGGGTTTAAACAAATCGAGCAATAAGCATGACAAAACCAATTCTGATCGTAGGTGGTGGACCGGCCGGTCTGGCTGCAGCACATAGCCTGGGAACCGTGGGACGGTCCAGCATCCTGGTTGAAAAAGAAGACAAGCTGGGTGGTGCGCCAATCCTGTCGGGCTATGCCAAGTTGGTGCCGACCGGAGAGTGGGCTAAAGATGCGATCGGCGGCATGGTCGATCGCGTGACCGGTGACGGCAATGTGAAGGTCCATACCGGTACTACGGTGACGGCGTTCGATGGCACACCTGGCAATTTCAATGTTGAGCTCTCGAATGGCGAGAAGGTCGATGCTGAGGCCGCCATTCTTTGTAGTGGCTTTACGCATTTTGATTCGGTCAACAAGCCTGAGTGGGGTTTTGGCACCTTCGAAGATGTCGTAACGACCACGCAAGTCGAACAAATGATCTCGTCCGGCAACGGGGTGCGATGTCCGTCCGACGGCCGCGAGCCAAAACGCGTCGCGATCTTGTTGTGTGTTGGTTCCAGAGACCGGCAAATCGGCAGGGAATGGTGCTCCAAGATTTGTTGCACAGTCTCGTCGAACATCGCCATGGAAATTCGCGAAGAGTTACCTGATTGTCACGTCTACATCTACTACATGGACATCCGGACCTTCGGTTTGTATGAGACCAAGTACTACTGGCGCAGCCAGGAAGAGTTCAAGGTCAAATACATCAAGGCGCGCATTGCCGAAGTAACGTCCGATGGCGAGAAACTCATCGTCAAGGGTGAAGATACGCTCGTCAAACGCCCGATCACGATTCCTTTCGACATGGTCGTGCACGCAATCGGCATGGATCCGAATGTCGACAACCCGGATATTGCGTCGACGTTCGGCATCGACCTTGAGACGCACGGTTTTATTGAGAGCGAGAACAAGTACGGCGCTATGGCAGCGACGTCACGGCCGGGCGTTTTCGTCGCCGGTGCGGCAACCGGACCAGAGACGATCGACGACTCAATCGCGCAGGGACATGCGGCGGCCATGGCCGTCCTGTCGGGGTTGCACCAACCCGTCGATAAGTCCGCTTAGGGTCGAACTCATGTTTCGACGTTCTGCATTGCAAGCTGTTGAGATCGAGCGTCCCGTGCTCGATCTGTGCGGCGACTCGATTCGAATGGCGCTGCAGATCATGATTAGAGGTTCTGACGATCTAGGCGGCATCGAACGCTATGTGGATGCGGTCAAGCTCAAGAGCGCAATGTTTCAGCAAGCACTTGCCGGTGATGCGATCAATGACCTGGCTCTGGAAACATTCAAAGGCCTGTGCACATTCATGGCGACTGTGCGGCGCAGAATCGGCATCTGGCTGAACGAAGAAGCATTCACTGACATGCATGCAGGGATCGTTGGTCTGCTTGCCGACGACAATAATGTGGATGCACGCATCAACGCATTCTGTGCACGCTTTCCCGACAACAAAGAGCATCGCTGGGTCAGGGATCTTGCGACAGAGATACTGCACAACACCGACCCGGAACGGATCCCGCTCATGAATCGCTGGGTCTGGGACGCACGGTCCAATTCCGGAGTGATCCGCGAAATCTGGCATGCGGACGATGTTGACCACATCAAGATTCCGGTCGGCGATGGATATGGCACTTACCTGATGTTGCGCGAGGAGCTGAGCCAGTTTCTGAGCGACGAGGGTTTCTTCCGCGACGTATTGCAGTACGTCGATATCCTGTGTGCACAAATTTATGCGCAGTATGTTTGCGAACAGGGCGGCAGCTATCTGCGCGCCGATTTCTCGGCACCCGAAGATCCCATGCAACATACACGTCGTTTACTGGGCCTCGATGGTGTGCGTGCCGGCAACGGCAAGACGCGCCTGAAATCAATTGATGGCGAGGCGTTTGTCCTCAATGACTCCAACCTACTGGACCACGCCAGGAACTAAATGCCTATTCATGAAAAATCACTGATCCGCCCCGAGAACATCACGACGCACGAAAATCTGGTGATTGACGGTGTCGACGTATCGGGCCACTGGAGTACGTTCATCGAAACGCGTGTTGTCAGTGACTACAACGAAGCGCTCGAAGAAGAGATCCGGGCGTTGCCCGGCGGCGAACACATACATCGCTGCTGGCAATGTGGCTCCTGCACAAACTCCTGCACGGTCAACGAGATCAACACTGACTTCAACCCGCGCTACTGGATTTACCTGATACGTACGGGTATGGAGTCGGAGTTGCTGCGCGACAAGGACATCATCTGGCAATGCGTGTCCTGCAACAAATGCACTTACGCGTGTCCGCGTGACGTGTTTCCCGAAGGCGTCATGAAAGCAACATCACACTGGCTGGAGCGAAATGGGCATACGCCAAAGTCGCCGTCGATGCATTTTGACGAAGTATTTACCGAGCAAATTATCGAGACCGGCAAGATCGAAGAGAGCCGCACGATCAGGCGCTTCTTCAAGCGCACAAAACAGGGTCTGGCGCAGCCGTGGATGATCGAAATGGTCAAACGCCTGGTAAAACACCTGCCGGTTGGGATGCTGACACGCATGGGACTGGCAACACTGGTTGCGCCAAAAACGGGTGACTGGTCGCGTGCCTCTGCAGCAATGCAGGAATACATAGACGAACAGCACGAGAAGCAGGAACAGGCAACAAATTCATGACGACGAAAGACAAATACAAGAAAGTGGCTTACTACCCCGGCTGTGCGCTTGAGGGGACAGGCCACGCCTATAACCGTTCCACCAAGGCAGTCGGCAAAGAGCTGGGTCTTGAACTCGTAGAGGTCGAGAACTGGAATTGCTGTGGTGCGATGGAGGTCAAGAACGTTGATCCCAAGCTGCAGACTTACCTGTCATCGCGCGTGATGTCGGTCGCTGCGAACGAAATGGATATGGACGTTGTCATGGCGCCCTGCAATGGTTGCTATCACAACCTCAAGAAAGCCGAATACGATCTGAAGAATGATCCGGAGTCGGTTGAAGTCGTCGACAAACTGTCAAAGAAAGCAGGCCACAAGACGTACGAGTCGGGCCAGGTCGAAACGATTCACGCGCTCGACTGGATCAAGGATGCGATTGGTGAAGACGGGCTGGCCGAGCGCGTCAAGAATTCCCTGAGCGGCATCAAGGTAGCAAACTACTACGGTTGCATGTACACGCGCCCGCGCCACATTTTCCCCGAGAAAGACGCAGGCCCGGGTTCCGAATCAACATCCAAACCGCATTTCATGGATGACCTGCTGGCAGTTGCGGGAGCAGAGAACGTCGAGTTCCCGCTGAAGACGGCCTGCTGCGGCGGCGCACACACCTTGTCGGACAGTGATATGTCGACAAAACTCGTACTCAATATCCTTAAGGCAGCAAAACTCTCCGGCGCCGACGTCATCGCCACGGAGTGCCCAACCTGTCATTCGGGTCTCGAGATGCACCAGATACGAGCTGAGAAGACGCTTGGTGAGACGGTTGATATCAAGATCCTGTATTTCACACAGCTGCTGGGTATGGCGCTGGGTCTCAAGCCGAAGAAGGTCGGTGTTCACGAGAATATTTCCGACTCATTCAAGTTCCTCAAAGAAAAGGGGCTTGCGTGAGGCCGCTCGCCGAAATCGAAATGGCGATTGCCGCAGTCACTCTGGAACCGGGCCCAAAGGTTGCGGCGGATGAGCTATTGCAGCTGAGTGAGGAAGTCATTGAACACTGGGTCGTCGCCAGGGGCGAAGAGCCGACCTCTGATAAACGTGAAGGATTTCGCTTGCTGGCGTTGCATCGCCAGGGCGCGAAAGGAGACCCGAGTTTTAACGCCTGCCGTGAGACCTGCCGTGAGATTGTCTACCATTACAACCTGGTGACAATGCAGTCCGAGCATGCGGAAACTACGAATCGCCTGGAAATGATGAAAATGATATCCAATCACCTGTATTTATTTGTCAGCGGCAAGATGCAGGTCGCTGAGCTGGGAGAGTTTTGCTGTTCTGCAAAACCGATCCGGACATCGACCGATTTTGACGCTGGAACCACAAAGGAGGCATAGCAATGCCAGTTGTACGCGGATGTAATCTGCCAGACGAGCTACTTTACGACGTTGATAATCACATCTGGTTCCAGGACCAGGGTGACGGCACCGTCAAGATCGGTATGACAGCCGTTGCGACCGCAATGGCCGGTAAGCTCGTTGCTTATACGCCCAAACGTGTCGGCCGCTCCGTAAAAGCGGGCAAGTCCTGCGGCACGCTCGAATCCGGCAAATGGGTCGGGCCCGCGAAGTCTGCGGCCGGCGGCGAAGTCGTCGCGGTAAATGATGCACTCGTCGATAACCCAAGCCTCGCCAATGACGACCCCTACGATGCCTGGCTGGCCATACTGAAGCCCGAGGATTGGGGCAGTGTTGTCGGTACGCTCGTCGTCGGTGCCGATGTCACGTCGGCCTATGAAGCCAAGATGGACTCCGAAGGTTTCGGTGGTTGCGCCTGATCGCGCAAAGGACAACTTATGAACGATTCAAGTGAGCCAGTGATGCCAGAGGATTTTGCCAAGATGGCGGAGCTGCACGATATGGCAGCAAACGCCTGCGAGCTGCTCAAAGCGATGGCAAACGAGTGGCGACTGATGATCCTCTGCCAACTTGCTGAGGGTGAGAAGACCGTCGGCGAACTGCAGGGCATGCTTGGATTGAGCCAGTCGGCTCTGTCACAGCACCTCGCCATTTTACGCCGCGAGAAGATCGTCAAATCCAGAAAACACGCACAGTCAGTGAGCTATTCGCTGACTGGTGATGAAGCAACAAAGGTAATGGAATCGCTGCACGAGGTTTTTTGCGGTGCAGCGGCCACAAAGGAGTCAACGAAATGAAACTGATTACGAGAAATGCTGCTGCGGCAGTGGCAGCATTTGGTCTGTTAGCGCTTAGCGGTGCTGCGATGGCGACCAACGGCTATTTCACGCACGGCATCGGCACAGAGTCCAAGGGTATGGCCGGCACGGGTGTCGGTTCCAACGCGGCGAAGGGTTCGATCATTGGCGCATCGAATCCGGCGCTCGCCGTTTTTGCGGAAGACGGCTGGGAGGTCGGTCTGGCCTTGTTCAGCCCGATGCGCAGCTACGAAGCGCAGCCAGGCCTTGCAATGGGCAATGGCGGCGCGTTCTCACTCAGCGCGGGTAAATACGATAGCAGCAGTGAGTGGTTTCCAATTCCTTATATCGCGAAGAACTTCCGCCTGAGCGGTGGTAATGTCATCAACGTCTCATTCTATGGTCGCGGCGGCATGAATACCGACTGGGATGATTCGAGCGCTTTTGCATTGTTTGATCCGACGGGACAAGGAGGAGCTCCGGCAGATCCGCCTCCTCCGGGTTTGTTCGGTGGTGGCGATGCCGGTGTTGATTTGTCACAAGCGTTCCTGGCAGTAAATTTCGCCGGCATGGCTGGTGATAATTTCAGTTGGGGCGTTGGTCCCGTATTTGCCGTGCAGATGTTCGAGGCCACAGGTCTCGCAAATTTCACACCATTTACCAAGACATTTGCTGAGTCGATTCTCGGCGGCGGCGGTCCGGTGCCGGCAGATTCGCTGACAAACAACAGTCACGACACGTCCACGGGTTTTGGTTTTGCCGGTGGCATCTGGTGGGCGATGGGCAATTCATTCAGTGCAGGCCTCGCGTACCAGTCGAAGATGTCCATGAGCGAACTTAAGGACTATTCCGACTTGTTCGCAGAGGGCGGTGGCTTTGATATTCCTGCCACAACCAAGCTGGGACTTTCCTTCGCAGGCACCAATAACGTTCGCCTGAATCTCGATATTGAACACACCGAATACGGCGACGTTGCATCCATTGCTAACCCAATGGCGAATCTCGCTAGGTGCCCGACGGCTGGGCTTGGCGGTACGGACCTTGAGTCCTGCCTGGGTGGCAAGAACGGCGCAGGATTCGGCTGGGAGGACATGACGACGTTCAAGCTCGGCATGGAATGGTACGCGAATGCGAACACGACCTACCGCTTTGGCTACAGCTACGGCGATCAGCCTATTCAGGAAGCGGACGTGATGTTCAACATCCTGGCACCCGGCGTCATGGAACAGCATTTCACGTTTGGTATGACCAAAGCTCGGTCGAACGGTGGCGCATGGAATCTTTCTCTTATGTACGCGCCTTCGAACACCGTGAAGGGTGTCAACATGTTTGACCCGACTCAGGAGCTTGAAATCGAAATGAGTCAATTCGAAATCGAGTTCTCCTATCTCTGGTAAAAATCAGTGATGTGATAATGAAAAAAATACTTGTAGTTCTTGCGGCGCTCATTTTTTGGGCGCCACTTTCTTTTGCTGATGATGAAATCGGCATCTTCGAGACCATTCTTGAGTCTTCGGCCTCGTTTTCTGACACCAACACGGCACTTGAGCAGGCGATAGTCGGATCGCAACTGCAATTGCATGGCACCCATGTCATTACAGTTCCGGGTGGCAAGCATCAGGCCCGATTGTATGTCCTGACATCTCCGGACTTTCTTGACGCTGCCGCTGGTGAGTCGCCACGCACGGCGTCTGCGCAGCTAATGCGGATTGCGGTGTTCACGTCGGGGGATCAGCAAAGCACATTTGTAAATATGGCAAACCCGGTACCGCACGCAATGATTTTCTTTGCTGAATCGGAGAACTACCATGCGCTGGTAAACGCAGCCGGTGATGTCGCGAAGCAGATGCGAGACCTGGTTCGTACGCTTCCCGGCAATGTTATCAGCGTGCAAACCGCGCCGCTCAGAAAGGAAAAAAAATATCGCGGCTTCAACGGTGATGGCCCTGCCAAGATGATGGCGAAGTTCAGAACCTGGGATGAGAGCCAGTTACCGATAATCGAAGACACAGCCGACAATTTCGATACTGTTGTCGACAGGGTGGTTGCGAAGCTCGACGATGGCAATGTCGCCAACGCCGATGAGGCGGACGGCTGGGAGATAGTGTCAAACATTCGTTTACGTGATGATGTTGTGCATCTCGGCCTGACGAACCCATACATCGAAGACAAGATGATCGGCATCAATTCGCGCTTTCGTAAGGACGGCAAAAGCACGCTGTCGCCGTATCCGGGTGTGGATCACGTCGCGGCCCTGCAGGCCGA